>Ga0181520_10001105_pt1 | contig 56476 bp, 51 predicted proteins | sample PEATcosm2014_Bin_29_FD_132451 | JGI IMG/M metagenome (GOLD analysis project Ga0181520, IMG submission 132451) | Peatland microbial communities from MTU Mesocosm Facility, Houghton, MI, USA - PEATcosm2014_Bin02_30_metaG | ecosystem: Environmental > Terrestrial > Soil > Wetlands > Peat | place... | reverse complement strand
TTTACCTATTATTATATTTAAAGAAAGTTCTAAAAACGTAGTTTACAATAAATATTTTGATTGTTAAAATAATCAAAAATAATATTTATATAACTAATGGTTTTTTACATCAAAATATTTTCCATTTTCATTTTTAGCAAGATTTATTGGGTGAAAACCTTGCCGGCAATGTGTTGTCTATTAAAGATGAGCAGTTCGAAGATTTTGCATTGGGTACCTTTATGAATAAGGTAAAAACAAATGAAACGGTCAGCAGGAAAGATATATATAGGATTTTCCCTAAATAATAAATTATCTCATTTGCTGTATCTGTTTAAATTGCTCTTATGACCATTATCCTTCTATCACAACTACAAATTATAAGCAAATTCTCATTTTTTAATCTTGACTTTTTTGTACAGATACTTTAGGTTTGGTATGTGTTTTTAGTTGAAATTATATGTAGTGGCGAGGCCTGTCTATCGGACAGGCAGGTAAACCTCGTCTTTGATATATCAACCAATATATGGAAAGTAAATGAGCTCTACTGAAGTATCGACAATTGAAAAACTTGCAAATAAAGAATATAAGTACGGTTTTGTAAGCGAGATTGAATCTGAAAGTTTTCCTCTTGGACTTAATGAAGATATAATCCGCAAGCTTTCCGCTATTAAAAATGAGCCTGAATTTATGCTTGAATGGAGACTTAAGGCTTATCGTTTCTGGCTTACTTTAACAGAACCGACTTGGGCAAATATTCATTATAATCCTATTGATTATCAGGCTATATCGTATTTTTCAGCGCCAAAAAAGAAACCTAAGCTTAATAGCCTTGAGGAAGTTGACCCTGAATTAATAAGAACTTATGAAAAACTCGGTATTTCACTGGAAGAACAAAAAATCTTTTCTGGTGTTGCAGTAGATGCTGTATTCGATAGCGTTTCGGTTGCGACTACTTTCAAAGAAAAACTTTCGGAACTTGGTATTATCTTTTGTTCAATGTCGGAAGCTATAATGAACCACCCGGATCTTGTTAAGCAATTCATTGGAAGCGTGGTGCCTTATACTGATAATTATTTTGCCTCACTTAACTCAGCAGTATTCAGTGATGGCTCTTTTGCGTATATACCAAAAGGTGTGCGCTGTCCAATGGAACTTTCAACTTATTTTCGAATAAATGCTGCAAATACTGGTCAATTTGAAAGAACTTTGATTGTTGCAGATGAAGGCGCTTATGTTAGTTACCTTGAAGGATGTACCGCTCCTATGAGAGACGAAAACCAGCTTCACGCAGCAGTTGTGGAACTTGTAGCGCTTGATAATGCTGCAATAAAATATTCTACTGTACAGAATTGGTATCCCGGCGACAAAAACGGCAAAGGCGGTATTTATAACTTTGTTACAAAACGTGGATTATGCAAAGGCATAAATTCAAGAATTTCTTGGACTCAGGTCGAGACAGGTTCAGCTATTACATGGAAATATCCAAGCTGCATTTTGCAGGGAGATAATTCAACAGGTGAATTTTACTCGGTTGCCGTTACCAATAATTACCAGCAGGCAGATACCGGCACGAAGATGATTCACATGGGGAAAAATACTAAGAGTACTATTGTTTCCAAAGGCATTTCCGCCGGCAAAAGTAATAACAGTTACAGAGGGCAGGTTAAAATAATTAGAAAAGCAGACAATGCACGTAACTTTTCCCAATGCGATTCATTATTGATAGGCGATAAATGCGGCGCTCATACATTTCCGTATTTGGAGATAAATAATTCTACTGCACAGATTGAGCATGAAGCTACTACATCTAAAATAGGCGATGATCAAATATTTTATCTTAGTCAAAGAGGAATTGCTCTTGAAGATGCAATAAATTTGATTGTGAACGGCTACTGCAAAGAAGTATTTAAAGAGCTTCCGATGGAATTTGCAGTGGAAGCACAGAAATTACTAAGCGTTAGCCTTGAAGGAAGCGTTGGATAAAGTAAACTCTGGCATTCAGTCCGGTAAGCGATAATTAAATAATGGATTAAATATGTTGGAATTAAAAAATCCTTATAATAATAAGAAAGAAAGAATAATTCCCAAAGATCCTAAGATTTTAAATGGAACTCCCGTTTTCAATGGTACACGAGTACCAATTAATTTTTTTTTTGATTACCTTAAAAATGGAGAAATAATAAGCAAATTACTAGAAGATTTTCCTTCCGTTGACAGCCAAAAAATAAATAAAATTTTGGTATTTGCCGAAGAAGTCTTTTCTGATAGTTTTAACTTATAAAGTAAAATAATGTAAATATCATGTAAAAAAGGTTAAAAAATAAATAGGATAAATTAATGCTAGAAATTAAAAATCTGCATGCAAGCATAGAAGGTAAAGAAATATTAAGAGGCATCAACCTAAATGTAAATGCCGGCGAGGTTCATGCAATTATGGGGCCTAACGGAAGCGGCAAAAGCACACTTGCGCAGGTACTTGCCGGACGAAAAGATTACGTTGTAACAAGCGGTGAAGTAATTTTTGAAGGGAAAAACTTATTGGATTTAGCGCCTGAAGACAGGGCGAGGGAAGGAATATTTTTAGCTTTCCAGTATCCTGTGGAAATTCCCGGTGTCAGTAATACCAACTTGCTTAAAACCGCAATAAATGAAATAAGGAAATACCGCGGCGAAGAAGCGCTTGACGCTATGGAATTCCTTACTATTCTTAAGAAAAAAATGAAACTTGTCGAAATGGATCAGTCGCTTTTAAGCCGTGCGGTTAACGAAGGATTTTCAGGCGGCGAAAAAAAACGGAACGAAATTCTGCAAATGGCTGTTCTCGAACCAAAACTCTCCATATTGGATGAAACTGACTCAGGCCTGGATATTGACGCTCTTAGAATTGTAGCTAACGGTGTTAATATGTTGAAATCTAAAGATAGAGCTACAATAGTTGTGACTCATTATCAAAGACTACTTACCTACATTGTACCGGATTTTGTTCATGTTCTGTATAACGGGAAGATAGTAAAATCAGGCACAAAGGAATTAGCTTTTGAACTTGAAGAAAAAGGCTACGATTGGCTTAAGGATCAAAAAGAACTGGTGGAAGAATAGTATGAGCCAAACTTTAGATATTAAAAAATGGTACATATCCAACTTTGAAAACTTTGAAAACAATCTTAACGGCGAAAGCTTAAAGCCGATCCACCAGGTCAGGAAAGAAGCGATTGCGTTTTTTTCTAGTCTTAATTTCCCGACTACCCATGATGAAGACTGGCGGTTTACCAACATTACGTCTTTATTAAAATATAATTTTCTGCCTTCGGGAAAAATTAATTTAAAACAGAAACAAATAAAGAAATTTCTTTTCAAGCAAATTTCCAATAATAATCTGGTTTTTGTAAATGGTCATTTTGTACCGGAACTTTCTAAGATTAATAACCTGCCCGATGGATTAAATGTCGGAAGTATTGCAGGTGAAATTAAAAACGGCTCGGCAATTATCGAGGAGCATTTTGGTAAGTATGCAAATTATAAGACGCAAATATTTACTGCGTTAAGTACTGCATTTACACAGGACGGCGCTTTTATTTATGTGCCTGATAATATTATTGTAGATGAACCAATTAATATCCTGTTTATTACGGCAGCGGGAGAAGAAAAAATATTATCCCAGCCCCGAAATCTTTTTGTTGCAGGTAAAAATTCTCAGTTAACTATTATAGAGCGGTATGCTGCTCTTGATAATGGGATATATTTTACAAATGTAGTTTCGGAAATTGTAACCGGCGAACATTCTTCAATCAATCATATCAAGATACAGGAAGAAAGCTTAAACGCCTTCCATGTATCAAGAACTGAAGTGGACCAGGAAAAAGATAGTAATTTCATTTCTTACTCAATATCGCTCGGCGGAGAAATTTCCAGGTACGATTTAAACTCAAAATTTAATGGTGAGGGTGGTGAATGCTCCTTAAACGGGCTGTATCTTTTAACCGGCAGCCAGCTATATGATACTCATTCGTTAATAGATCATGCTAAGCCTCACTGTACAAGTCATGAGCATTACAAAGGAATCATTGATGATACTTCCCGTGGCGTATTTAACGGTAAAGTTATTGTACGAAAGGATGCACAAAAAACAATTGCATTCCAGGCGAATAATAATATAATCTTATCTGACGGAGCTTTGGTAAATACAAAACCCCAGCTTGAGATTTTTGCGGATGATGTAAAATGCAGTCATGGAGCAACTGTCGGACAACTTGATCAGGATTCCTTATTCTATTTGAGGTCGCGGGGAATTGGAGTAGAAAAAGCACGTGATATTTTGATACATGCATTTGGGAGCGATGTTATAAAATCAATTAAGATAGAACAGGTAAAAAATTATCTTGAAGAAATTCTTGAAGGAAGATTTAATAAGAAAAAATAATTAATTACTCATGTCACCCCAAATTTTATCTTTAAATAACCAAGACTTTAAGGTTGTGGGATTATTGGCAGCAGAACTTATGGCTTTAGCCACATTCAGTTTTTTTAGACAAAGCCCGAATTTTAAAGTATTACTTTGCCAAACCCCTAAAGGTCGTGGTTATAAACCCATTTATTCAGCATGGCATGAGTTAATTACACATAAAAGTAAAAATCTTAATATCGAATTGAATTTAAATTTTATTTAACAGGCTGTGTTAAACTAAACGAAAGATAACAAGTGGATAAAGTTATTCCAAATAATACTGTAAAAGCATTTGATGTGGAAAAAATTCGTTCTGATTTTCCTATACTACATATAAAAGTGCACGGCAAACCTTTATGTTATTTTGATAATGCTGCCACTACCCAGAAACCTAAAGTTGTTGTTGATAAGCTTGTTGAGTTCTATTCTTCCATGAACGCTAATATTCACAGGGGCGTTCACTACTTAAGCGAAGTATCCACCAAAGCTTATGAGGATTCAAGGATAAAGATAAAAGAATTTATAAATGCCTCGAGTGAAAAAGAAATTATCTTTACCAAAGGAACTACCGATTCAATAAACTTAGTTGCCGGTTCATTTGGACGCGGAAAATTGAGAGATGGAGACGAAATAATAATTACAGGGATGGAGCATCATTCAAACATAGTTCCTTGGCAGCTTATAGCTAAAGAAAAAAATATTAAACTTAGAGTTGTACCTATTACCGATAACGGTGAAATCATCTTTGAAGAATTTGAAAAGATGATAAACGAAAGAACGAGATTTATTTCTGTTGTTTACGTTTCAAATTCATTGGGGACGGTTAACCCTGTTGAAGAAATAATTGAGACCGCCCACAATCATAATATTCCGGTTTTACTTGACGGCGCACAAGCAGTGCAACATTTGACTGTTGATGTACAGAAACTTGGCTGCGATTTTCTTGCGTTTTCAGGACATAAAATTTACGGTCCTACGGGAATAGGCGTGCTTTACGGAAAAGAAAAATTATTGAATGAGTTACCGCCATACCAGGGTGGAGGAGACATGATCTCAAAAGTGACATTTGAAGAAACTACCTTTAATACGCTGCCTTATAAATTTGAGGCTGGTACACCAAATATTGCTGATGCTATCGCTTTAGGTACAGCAATTGATTATGTATCAGGAATTGGAATTGATTCCATATCAAAGCATGAAAGTGAATTATTAGAATACGCAACTGAAAAATTTTCCGGATTGGATGAAGTTAAAATAATCGGTAATGCAAAAAGGAAAAGCAGTGTTCTTTCTTTTATAATTGAAAATATCCACCCGCATGATGTCGGTACTTTCCTTGATTTTGAAGGAGTAGCGATCCGGACGGGGCATCACTGTACACAGCCGGTTATGGACCGCTTTCATATTCCTGCTACTTCTCGCGCTTCTTTTGCCTTTTATAATACAAAAGAAGAAATAGATGTGCTTGTAAGCGGGGTTAAAAAAATAATAGAGGTATTTAAATAATGGACTCTGAATTAAGAGAATTGTACCAGCAGGTAATTTTAGACCATAATAAAAGTCCAAGGAATTTCAAGAAACTGGACAATGCAAATCATAAAGCTGAAGGATATAACCCTCTTTGCGGCGATAAAATTAATCTTTACCTTATTGTTGAAGATGATATTGTTAAAGATGTCGGGTTTCAGGGTTCGGGATGTGCAATTTCAAAAGCATCTGCTTCTTTAATGAGCTCCATAGTGAAAGGAAAAACAAAAAAAGAAGCAGAAGAACTATTTTCAAAATTCCATGATCTTGTTACCGGCAAGCTTAAAAACAAAACTGATGTTGAAGCGCTTGGTAAGCTTGCCGTATTTTCAGGCGTAAGAGATTTCCCCGCAAGAGTTAAATGTGCAAGCCTTGCGTGGCATACTTTAATCTCTGCTTTAAAAGATGAACAACATGTAGTTTCAACGGAAGACTAATATATGTTTCTGAAAAAAGAAAAAAATCAAGCCGAAGCGGAAACAATGAATAAACAGGAACTTGAAGAAAAGATCATTCAGGTTTTAAAAACTTGCTATGATCCTGAAATTCCCGTTGATATATTTGAACTTGGCTTAATATATGAAATTAAAATTGATAATGAAGCAATTGTAAATATTAAAATGACTTTGACTTCCCCCGCATGCCCGGTTGCCGGATCTCTTCCATGCGAAGTTGAATTGAAAATTAGATCTATTCCCGAGGTTAAAAGCGTAAAAATCGAGTTAGTATGGAATCCTCCATGGGATAGAGACATGATGTCTGACATTGCAAAAGTCGAATTAGGGATGTATTGATTTACGTTACGCAGTTATTGAAATATAACCTTTTACATGGCATTAATTAAGAATAATATCAAAATTAATGGTTAGAAGAAATCAAAGAAGATTAGATAATCAAATACAACAAGCTATAAGATAGGAGAAATCATGTTAAACGTTTATGCGCGTTCGCCGATATACGATCAAGATGCAGTACAGCCAATGAGGGATGAACTAATCGCGGTTGGTTTTGAAGAATTAATCACGTCTGCTGATGTTGATAAAGCCCTCAATGTAAAAGATGATAATATAATTATGGTATTCATTAATTCCGTATGCGGATGTGCTGCGGGAAGCGCCAGGCCGGGCGTTTCCCTTGCATTACAGCATAATGTAATTCCCGATAAGCTTTATACCGGTTTTGCAGGGCAGGAAAGAGATGCTGTTGAAAGAATCCGGTATTACATAGGTAACTATCCGCCTTCTTCGCCAGGTATAGCGCTATTTAAAAATGGAAATCTTATTTACTTTATGCAAAGATATGAAATAGAAGGACGCAATGCTGAATTTATTGCAGGAATTCTTGAAAGTGTTTTCAATGAATATTGTCAAGCTTATGGGCCATCTATAAGCTCGGAAGATTTTGCAAAAGTAATGAATGCTATAATGTGTGGTTCAAAAATTCCATTGTTCCGGGGATAAGTTTAAATTTAAAGAACTAAATAATTAAAAAGCATATCTATCTTACTCTGTTTTGTATGGCAGAGTGAGATAAGTGACCGAATAAGGACAATAATTTAATAGCAAATGAAATTCAGTACACAGGAAGAATATGGGTTAAGATGTTTGTTGCGGATTTATAAATCGAAATCTCTAACCGGACTAACTATACCTGAAATAAGCCAGATGGAGGGTTTAACTGCTGCCAACACGGGGAAACTGTTAAGAGCGTTACGGCTCGGCGGATTTATTGAAAGCACACGCGGGCAAACAGGCGGATATAAACTGTCGCATCCTGCCGATGAAATTATCATTGGCGAGGTGCTTGCGGTGTTAGGGGGTAGGTTATTTGAAGCAGATTTTTGTGCCGATCATTCCGGTTCGGAATTAATTTGTACAAATACTATTGATTGCTCAATAAGATCTTTATGGCGAGCAGTGCAGGTATTAATAGACGGTGTGCTGGGTAAGGTAACCTTAAAAGATTTAGCCGGAAGCGAAACCGAAGTTCACTCGATAGCGACTATATTTGCAGTAGACACCGAAGCAGGATTGCCTAAAGACCAGCTTAATTGATATTATTCCAATTATTTTTTTTATCTTCTTTGATGCAGCCTAACTTGCAATTTATTTCGTTTGCCTTTTGTTTTAACTTATTCCAATGTCTATTTTTGTATTAGAAAATATATTAAAATTAGGGAGTTTTAAATGATTTATAAATTAGTATTAATTAGACACGGCGAAAGCGTATGGAATAAAGAAAACCGGTTTACCGGGTGGACCGATGTCGATCTTTCCGATCAAGGCATACTAGAAGCAAAAAGTGCCCCACAGATTCTAAAAAGCGAGGGTTACACTTTTGATTTAGCTTTTACCTCAGTACTTAAAAGAGCTATTAGGACTTTATGGCTTATGCTTGACGGTTTGGATTTAATGTGGATCCCGGTTGAGCGTTCATGGCGTTTAAATGAAAGACATTACGGAGCTTTGCAGGGTCTTAATAAATCTGAAACAGCGGCTAAATTCGGTGAAGATCAGGTGAAAATATGGCGAAGAAGTTATGATATTCAGCCGCCTTTATTGGAGAAAACAGATCCCAGATATCCTGGCAATGACCCAAAATATAAAAACCTAACTGAAACCGAACTTCCTCTAACAGAATGCCTTAAAGATACCGTTGCAAGAGCTGTCCCTTACTGGGAACAGCGCATTGCCCCGCTAGTTAAGGCAGGGAATAAAGTTATTATTGCCGCACACGGAAACAGTCTAAGAGCGCTTGTAAAATATCTTGATAAAATACCTGATGATGAAATTGTCGGTGTAAATATACCTACAGGTATTCCGCTTGTGTATGAATTAGATGATAATCTAAAGCCGTTACAACATTATTATCTTGGTGATGCTGAAGAAATAACTAAAAAAGCCCAGGCTGTTGCTAATCAGGGTAAAGCAAAATAAATTCATTTTAGGCGGCATAAATTTAAATTTTATGTTGCCCTTTTCTTCTTATATTTGCCTTGATTTTCATTTTCATTTTGTTAATTTTTTCATTGAATGTTAAATTTAGATAATAATGGGAACCCTCATTAATGATCAAAAAGCTTGTACTGACACTTTTCACATTATTGTTATTCTTTCCGAAAACAAATTCCCAGACTATTATTGCCAAATATGCAGGTGAATTTTTAGCTATAGGTGTCGGTGGAAGATCGCTAGGAATGGGCGATGCTTATGCTGCTGTTGCCAACGATGTAACTGCCGGTTACTTTAATCCTGCCGGTTTAGCTCAAATAAATTATCCCGAATTTTCCCTTATGCATGAAGAACGCTTCGGTAACCTTGTAAATTATGATTATGCAGCAGTTGCAGTTCCTTATGGAAAAGATATGACCTTCGGATTAAGCATTATTAGGCTGAGTGTGGATGGTATTCCCGATACAAGAGGCGCTTTAATTGATCAAAATACAGGTCAGGTAGTAACCGATCCCAATTTTATTAATTCCCCTTCTGCCGGGCTGAATTATAGCAATATTACTGAATTCAGCGATCAGGACTGGGCCGTTTTCTTATCTTTTGCTAAAAAATATTCCGACAATTTATTTTATGGCGCGAATGTAAAATTAATTTATGAAGGTATTGCAGAATATAACGCTTACGGAATAGGGTTTGATGTAGCCGCCTGGTATTCTCCGTTTGAAAATTTCTCGCTTGGCGTAAACCTTCAGGATATTACAACAACTCTTGTTGCATGGAGTACCGGCACGAATGAATTAATTACTCCTACTGCTAAAGTTGGCGCAGCATATAAGTTTAAATTTTTAGGTGGACAAATCACTCCAGCTCTTGATCTTGATATTAGGTTTGAAAACAGGCAGTATGCGTCGGAGTTTTATCTTGGCCCTGTCAGCTTTGATATGAATGCAGGCTTTGAATACAGTTTTAAAAATATTTTTATGGTTCGTGCAGGATATAATGAGGTTAAACAGTTTACTCTAGGCGCAGGAATAAGACTTCCAAAACTAAATATTGATTATTCATTTGCAAAATTCAATGACTCAGATATAGAAAGTCTGCCTGATACGCATAGAATCTCCCTTATGCTCACTCTTGAAGAACCTAAATTTCTACGAAGCGGTTTTTAACAATTGCCGGTTTATATATAATCTTTACTCATAAAGTAATTAAATTATTTCTGCAAAAGTTTAACTATCTTCTTTTTTAGCGATTACTTCGAGCAGTGTGTTCATTAATATTTTATTTTCTACAGGCTTTGTTAAAAATACATCTACACCGGCGTTTATTGCATTGTCACGATCTTTTTTAAATGCATGCGCAGAAAGACAAACAACAGGCACTTTTTCATAACCTTGAAGTTTCCTGAGTTCCTGTGTAAGCTCTAACCCATTTTTATTTCCACGGAGTGAAATATCCATCAATATTACATCGAACTTCGTACATCTCAAGTGCTCATAAAATGATTGCTCCGAATCGCATATTTCAACGTCAAAATTTCTCTTCAAGAACATTTCTAAAAATTTCTGATTTTCAAAATCATCTTCAGTAACCAATAGCTTTGGTTTATTCCCCTCCACCGTATTTTCCATGATGTGTTCTCCTTATCTTCGTTAAAAGTATAATTAAAGGAAAAAAACCTTGTTTTCACAATTTTATTAAATCAACTCTCATAATTTCCGCATACTTTTAGCTTAATGCAAGTGCCGGATTATTTTATTTTAGGCGAATGACTATAATCCTATAAAAATAGTATGATTTCTTTTTCACATGGAACAGGAATAAAATTATTTAAGTTTAATCAGAATCTGTGTATCTCTTTCTTTAAAAATGCAGAAGAAAATACCGATAAGACTCTCGAAAATTGATGTAATAATAAAATATGATCTAGCGTTAGCAAAACCAGTAATTAGTCCGAAATATTTTGTAATGACAGTCAGTTCATACAATACTAAGAAGCCTAAGAATATATTTATTATTTTTTCCATGACAAATTTTATAATGAAATTTTGAATAAAATTAAAGAATAATAAAAAATTAAAAAAACATTGTAATATAAATTCTTCTTTATAATTAATTCCGTAGAGTTCTATACTAAGAGAAACGATACATAGAATTAGAATTAAAATCTTAAATTTTTTAGAAATATTTCTCTTCTGCACAAAGATTATACACATCAACATGGAAATAGTATAGAAAATATTGGTGTGGGAATGGAAAATCAATCTGGCAATTGCTGTAGCAATATCTCCGCTAATCAATGCAAGGAAAAATAAAAAATATTTTTCATTTTTCTGCCTTATTGGCACAATCAGCCATATAAAAAAGATTAAAGAAATAATTCCTATTAGAATAAAATTCATTTGATTATGGGCAAAATGGTGGGCAAGGTATTGTTTGTTCTAAAACAATAACGCCGTTAGTTAAAGTAATTGTTTTTGCCCTTATTTCCATTGTTGTGACATCGGAGCCGCCCTGTTTTATTAGTTCCAGTACTTTGCTTGTGCTTAATAATCTGAATTGCTGATCCGGCTTAACTGCAAGAGTAGTATCTGATATAGCCACTCTTGCTGAATTTAGAATATAGGCTTTCCCCTCTATAAGGTTAAACATAATATATTTTTGGGTTTTTTCTGCAAGTTTGATAAGAGCCTCTGTTTTAATCGTATCAGCTTTTAGTACAGGTCCGTATAATGAGTCTGCTTCAGCTTTTGTATATATTTTTCCTACTTCCCCGGTAATTCGTGCTGTATCCGATATACTAGTAGATACATTAGTCGTATCATTTAAGGGCTGTGAATAGGCATAATTGGAATAAACAAATAACGCAAGGCTTATTAAAGCTGTAAATAAGCAAATTTTTCTCATGACTTTCCTCCTGCTAAATTAATTAAAAATTTGTTTTTCATTTCTAATAAATTACAAAATAATTTCATTAAAAGGGAGGTCGTTGACTATTATAGAGTTGAATAAAGGCGTAATTGTAGAAAGACTTCTGAATATTATCTTGCGTGAATCATATTATTTATAGTTTCCATTAATACATTGTTGCTTACAGGCTTTTCTAAGAATTTATCAACCCCGGTTTTAAAAGCGTTTTCTATATCACCTTCCATTTAATGTGCAGATACGCAAAAAATGGCTATGCTTTTATAGTCGTCGGATTTATTTAACTCTCTTGTTATTTGAAGACCATTCTTCGTTCCCTTAATTGCTATATCCATTATGATTAGATCGTAGTTCCATTTCTTTATTGCAATGTAGAATTCTTCATCCGTTCTGCAAATCTCAATATCAAATTATTTTCCAGGAACCAGATTAAGGAACATCAGCGTATCGCAGTCGTCCTCAACGAATAAAATTTTTGATTTTCCCATAATTAACCATTAGCATTTAAAAAAATGGGAATCACCGAATTATCTTTTCCGGCGATTCCCAAATTCCCCTATCCCTGCCCTAACTGCTAAAAATCTATAATAAAATATAATAACTTTTTAGCTTAATTAAATCAGTAAAAACACGTAGACCCTTCTACGTGTTTTTACGTAGTACTTCTACGTGTTTTTACGTAGTATTCCTACGTGTTTTTACGTAGTATTCCTACGTGTTTTTACGTAGAAAACTAATATGTCCCAGTACTTTCTACATAAGTGGTTTATTTTTAAGTACTTGCAAAGTTGTTAATTTGGTTTAATGCTTATTTGTCACACAAAATTAACACGCATTGCAAAAGCACTATTAAAAAAAAATAAAGTGTTGAACTTATTATTTGTGTATTAATTTATTGTTAATTCTGTAAGGAATTAGTTTTTAATTTCTTCGCATTTCTCTGAAATAATTTTATTCAATTATTCTAAAGTATTTTGCCTTCGATTTTGGGAAGTGATAAAAACTCAGGGAGGATAAATAATTGTTACGATAATAAATCTTCAAATACGATCAATCCAAAAGTCAAACAAGTTTAAAGAAATAGCTTGTCAAATTCTTCAACTATAATTTATAGGAAGCGTTTAACGATATCTACTTATATCCTTTTTCAAAAGCATAAAAAGCTAATGCGGCAGATGATTTTAGGTCCAATTTTTGCATAAGGTTCGACTTATGAGTTTCAACTGTACGAATGCTTATTTTAAGTTTTTCCGAAACGTCCTGGTTGGAAAAACCATTTGCAATGTAATATAAAATATCTTTTTCTCTTTTTGTAAGAATAACTTCTTCTTTGCCCTTGCATAAAAATTCCTCTTCAAATTTTTGCATTAATGTATCCAGCATTAATCCCGATATACTGTTTCCTATATATCGCTTTCCGGTTGACACGCTTTTAATTGCGGTAATCAGCTCATCCTTACTTACGTTTTTATTTAATATACCCGAAGCTCCCTGTTTTAAAGCGCTGTAAAAATATTCCTCGCTTTCATGTATTGTTAAAATTAAAACATTAATAGCGGGGTTTTCACCTTTTATATATTTTATTGCTTCAATACCGGACATATCCGGCATTGAAATATCCATTAAAACCACTTTGGGTTCCATTATTTTACATTGTTCAACTGCGGTTTTACCGTTTTCCGCTTCACCGATAATTTCGATTTCAGGATCATCTTTGAGGAGGCTTATAATGCCCGTTCTAATTAATAAATGATCATCTACAATCAAAATCCTTATTTTTCCCATTAAGTCTCCAAAGGAATTTCAATAATTATTTCAGTTCCGCCTCCCAAATGCGAATCCAAAATAAACTTACCGTTAAATGAAAAAACCCTTTCGGACATATTTACTAATCCGAGATTATTTTTTTTTGAAGGGTCATTCTTGATTTTTTGAGGATCGAACCCAACCCCGTCATCTTCTATCATTAATCTAAGAACATCAGGGTGTCTTACAAGCTGAACACTGAATTCTTTAGCTTGCGAATGTTTAACCATATTATTTAACGCTTCCTGTGTAATCCTGTAAAGCCCCGTTTCAAGTTCAGGATTCAACCTTTGGTCAAGCTTGTGAGCCTGGAAAATACCGGTAATACCGCTTTTTTTTGAAATTTCGGTACACAAAGCTTTTAAAGAAGGAACCAATCCAAAATCATCCAATATTCTTGGCTTTAGCCTGTAAGAAATTTCCCTAATTTCTAACATCGCATTTTCCAGAAGCGATGAAATATCATTTACTATTTCATCTTTTCCTTTCATATCTGCTTTACAGCTTTTTAACAGTTCAACGTTCAACTTTATAGATGTTAATTTTTGTCCGAAGCTGTCATGAAGTTCTCTTGATAGCTTTTGTTTTTCTTCCTCCTGCAGTTTTTGTATACGGTTGGATAGTTTCCTTAAACTTGCCTGGTATTGGGTTAATTCATCTTCGACAAGCTTTCTCCGGGTTATGTTGTTGCAATAAATTTGCCCGAATTGCATTTCCGGTACACCCTTAACTGTGACATCATAGTAATTTTCTTTGATTATTACAGAAAACTGAACTGACTGCCCTTTGGAAATAAGGTTATCGAGGTTATAATCTTTAAGAGGGGGGAAAAAATAAAAGACCGGTTTCCCTTCTATATTCTCTTTTCCGTTCAGTTCACTTACCGTTCTATTTGCAAGAATAAATTTCCCTTCGGAGTTAAACCTGAAAATCGGATCGGGATCCAATTCTGCAAACAAAGCCATCAGTTTTGCATTCTTTAATTCGAGATTGTCTTTTTCAACAATATGATTCCTATTTAGAGGCACGATAATATACACGTAGAAGATATAAATAACCCCCAATAATGCTGAAATCATTAATAGCGAAAATAAAATCGGATTATTTACATTAAAAAATATGTCTTTGGTATCCATTTGAAATTATGCTCAAAGATTTCATTCTATGTATCCCCCAAAATTTGATGAACTATAATAATAAATAAAATAATATTGTTATTATTGGAAAATTATGTCATATTTATTACTTGCGTCATAATAAAAAAAAAGAATATATTACATTCATAAAGTAAATTTAAAGTTTAATGAAAGCGGCACCTTCTAATACATAACATGAGGATATATATTTATTTTTAGCATTAACCATAATGTTAACATAAAAAAATCTTTTTTTCAAATAATTTATTTATTATTTCAAAGAATGATATGCTGCCGTAGCTTCAGCTAATAACTTTATTCTATTTCCAAGTATCTCCTGCAATGCAGAGTAGAACTCTTATAATTAATATTTCAATTTTTTATTTTTCAATTTTTGATGATTTCCGAAAGAAAATCTCCAAATTGTTTTTATCCTATTATTCGCTTAATTTTAATCCTATATTATAAAAAAATGGAAACTCAGTGGAAGAGAATAAAGCAACTGAAGCAATTGGGTCAGGCAGCACACCTGAAAAACATGAGGCGGAACAGAATGATAGTCAATCCAAAACTCCATACCGCAAAGATTATTATTATAATCGCAGAAGAAAATATTTTAATAAAACGCATCAACCCAGGCAGGAGAAAATATCTTTTAAAAAACTGTCTGTGGTAGTTCCATTATTTAATGAAGAAGAATCTTTAACTCTGCTTGCTAATGAAATAAAAAAAGCATTAAGGCTAGTGGAAATAAACTATGAAGTAATTTTTGCTGATGACGGTAGTACAGACGGCTCATTAAAAATTATTAAGGAAATGTGCCGACAGGATAAACGATTTCGATATGTAAGTTTTAGAAAAAATTATGGTAAATCCGCCGCACTCCAGGTCGGGTTTAGACAGGTCACCGGCGATGTTGTTGTTACAATGGATGCCGATCTGCAGGATGATCCTAATGAAATTCCGAATCTGTTAAAGAAATTAGATGAAGGATTTGATCTGGTTTCCGGATGGAAAAAGATAAGATATGATCCTTTTATAAAAAAACAATCTTCTAAGTTTTTCAACTTTGTAACTCGATTTATGAGCGGTATAAAAATTCACGATTTCAACTGTGGGTTGAAAGCTTACCGCAGAGAAGTCATCGATAATATTAAAGTATATGGAGAACTTCACCGTTATATGCCGGTACTTGCTGATTGGGAAGGCTTTTCAGTTGCGGAGATACCTGTAACTCATCATGCAAGAAGGTACGGTAAAACTAAATTCGGTATTTCAAGATTTTTTAAAGGATTTATTGATTTAATTACCGTTATCTTTTCAACAAGATATATTAAACGTCCCATGCACTTTTTCGGATTTTTCGGAGCGCTTTCATTCTTCATCGGTCTTATAGTAAATGCAATTTTAACTTATTACTGGATAACAGGGCATTCGTTAAGTAACCGTCCTATGTTGTTCCTCGGTATGCTGCTTATAATCGTCGGTATTCAACTATTTAGTGTTGGTTTATTGGGTGAAATGTTGGTCCGCGGTTCAGTAGATGAAAAAGAATATATTATTAAAGATAAAGGTTAAAGAATTAACTGTGGATGATTACTTCTCTTTTTAAAGACCCTGTTTGCTTTTTATTAATCATAAGAAACAAATTATTGACTGTCAGGATAAATGAAGATAATCATACTTTCTACTGCTTACCCGCTTAGGGGAGGAATAGCTCACTTTATAGGGTTGCTTTATAAAGAATTGGTTAAGACTAACGAAGTAAAGGTTATTACATTTAAACGGCAGTACCCTTCAATATTATTCCCGGGGAAATCTCAGATTGAGTTGGGAGATGTTGATGAACAGATTCCCGCTGAAGTAATTGTAGATTCAATAAATCCTTTTAATTGGTTTACGGTTGGTTTTAAAATAAAGAAACAAAAGCCCGATCTACTGATCTTTAAATTTTGGATGCCTTTTTTTGCTCCCTGCTTCGGGACTATTTCCCGGCTCGCAAAAAAAAATAACATTACTAAAGTTTTATCTATTTGTGATAATGTAATTCCTCATGAAAAGAAAACGGGTGATCTTGCTTTAACAATGTATTTTTTCAGAACTGTGGATTATTTTGTGCTGCTTTCGGAAAAAGTCCGCGGTGATTTATTAGCGCTGAAGCCGGGTGCTGCAAATAAGTTTCTTCCTCACCCGGTTTATTCTAATTTCGGTATTGCTGTGACCAAAGATGAAGCTAAAAAGCATCTAAATATTATCGGTGACAAAATTATCCTTTTTTTCGGCTTTATAAGGGATTATAAAGGACTGGATATACTTCTTAATGCAATGGCTTTACTTAAAAATGGTTTAAATATTAAGCTGATAATCGCCGGGGAATTTTATTCAAATGAAGATAAATATCTAAAGGCTATTGACGATCTGGGTATAAAAGAAAATCTTTTAATGTTTACGGATTTTATTCCTACTTCGGAAGTAAAGTATTATTTTTCGGCTGCCGATTGTGTAATATTACCTTACAGGAATGCAACACAAAGCGGTATTGTACAGATTGCAACAAATTTTTGTAAGCCGGTTATAGCTTCAAATGTCGGTGGACTAAGTGAAGTTATTGCAAGCGGCAAAACGGGTTTTATCGTTGAGAAAGAAAATCCCGAAGCGCTTGCAGGTGCAATAATGAAATTCTACAATGAAAACAAGGAAAGAGAATTTGTAGAAAATATTGCCTTAGAAGTGAAAAAATACTCCTGGGAAAGTTTTGTTAACGGGATATTTGAATTGGTAAAATAAACGTCAAAAGTTAAAATTATATCTTAAATTTTTATTCAATAAAATGTATTACGATCCGATTAAAGACATATTTGCCGGTATAATAAGAAAGTTTCCGACGTTTAGAATAATCTTCTACAAGCTGCTCGGTATAATGTTCCTGCGTTCATGGTACGTACGGAAGGAATTGAGATGTCTGCGCAGGATTCTTGGCGATAAAGAGATTTCTATTTACGATGCAGGTTCGGGATACGGACAGTACTCTTATTTCATGTCGAAGCATCTTCAGCCTAACTCAATCTATGCAATTGATGTAAAGCAGAATTGGATAAATGACTGTAAAGATTTTTTCAAAAGAAAGAATATTAAAAAAATAGATTTTGCAATTGAGGACCTGACGGAGATAAAACACGAAAATAGATTTGACCTTATAGTTTCCGTCGATGTAATGGAACATATTATCGACGATGTAAAGGTATTCCACAATTTTTTCAAAGCATTAAAGCCTGGCGGATTTTTGCTGATAAATACTCCTTCAATATACGGCGGCAGTGATGTTCATGATGAAAGCCAAGAAAGCTTTATCGGCGAACATGCAAGAGAAGGATACTCGTTCGATGATCTTGAATCCAAATTGACCCCCATGGGTTTTTCGGTGTTCAGGTCAAGATATACTTATGGTTTCTGGGGTGATTTATCATGGCGTCTTGGTATTAAGTATCCTATGCAAATGCTTAATATCTCAAAGTTATTTTTCATAGTTTTTCCGTTATATTACTTAGTTACGCTGCCTTTTACTTTTTTAATGATGTATATTGATTATTCCGGTACAAATAAGCTTGGCGCCGGCGTAAATTATATTGTTAGAAAATAATAAAGATTTAAAATTAATATCAATATAAATGTTCGTTTGAAGTTTATAAAGCTTAAGCGATCAATTTTTTCACTTTTATTTTAAATGGTGTTTATATGGCAAAGACATTAAAAAATATTAAAAAAAGAAAACCCGAGCAGGATAACTTCTTCTCGAAGTTCAGTCTTGATGAAATACTGCCGCAAAAATATCATCTGCCGGCAGCTATTCTTGTAATCATAATCCTTCTCCTTGCTTTTTTAAATCCGCTTTTTTTCGGCGGTAAATCATTTGAATCAGGGGATATTCTATCCAGTAAAAGTATGAGTCCTTATGTTATTAACCATACCGATGGTTTTACTTTATGGAACCCTCTTATCTTTTGCGGCATGCCTGCTTATGCTATCGGTACCGGTTACATTTGGTTTAACGTTATTAACGTTATTTATGGATTTATAAGGCAGCTCTTTACAAGCCTTTTTGCAGTTAATTATGCAACGTGGACGTTTTTCCTTATTGTACTTGGCATAAATTCATTCCTTCTTATGAAGTATTTAACTAAAAATACTCTGGTTGGTCTGTTTACAGCTTTATCAACTATTTTCAGCACGGGTATTATTGTTTTCCTATATATAGGGCATGTTACCAAGCTTACTTCTTTATGTATGTTTCCGTTGGTTTTTCTTCTTTTGTTCCGCATGAAAGAGAAGATTAGGCTGATAGACTTTTTGTTGCTTATCATCACTTTCCAATTGATGTATCAAGGCTTTCATGTACAGATTATTTTTTATATATCTTTTGCAATAGCCATATACTTTATCTATTTTATTTTACACGCTATTATTAAAAAACAGAAGGATTTAATAAAAAAAATAATCTATTCCGGTTTAATCTGTCTAGCTGCCGTAGTAATCGCTTCTGCAATTCAGATGGATAACTTCACCCAAATTTATGAGTACTCCCAATACTCAACAAGGGGAGGTAAAAGTATTGTAGAAAAAAATGCAAGTGTGGAAAATTCAACTTCATCCGAATATTATGATTATCATACGGGTTGGTCATTTTCTCCCGGTGAAGTTTTAACATTCATCGTTCCCTCGTATTATGGATTCGGCAGCTCAACCTATAATGGCACCTTGACCAATAATCAGCCTTATGAAGTTAATACCTATTTTGGTCAAATGGCTTTTGTTGATGTAGCAATGTATATGGGAGTAATAATATTTATTCTTGCACTATTTGGCGTTGTTACAAGTTGGCGGGAACCGTTTGTCCAGTTCTTAGCAATTTTATCATTTATAGCTTTATTGACTTCTTTTGGCAGTACTTTCCCTGTTTTATTTGATTTCCTGTTTTATCATCTTCCATACTTCGATAAGTTCCGGGTCCCGTCAATGATCTTAGTCCTCGTACAGCTTACTACGCCCATACTTGCCGGTTTTGGCTTGATGAAGATAATTTCTCTTAGAGAGAAAAGAGAAACCGGAACTATTAAGATTGTTAAAAATTCCGCTATCGTTTTTTCGGTTTTATTTGCCCTTTCTTTGGTATTGAAAAGTTCAATTGCCGATTGGTTTACCGGGAGGATAAGCGATTTTACGGCAGTTCATCAGCAGGCAGCGCAGGAATATTCTGCCCTTTCTCCATACATGTCTGATATGTTTACAGGTGATTTATTAATCGCATTTGCTCTTCTAGCTCTTACATTCTGGCTTGCATATTCATACATCAATTCAAAAGTTAGTAGGGATGTTTTTGTTGCAGGAGTAATTATTCTTGCTGTGTTTGATCTTTTTAGAATAGATGCGCGCGGGCAAAAGTATGTCGATAATCCCGAAATATCAAACATGTTTAATGAACCTGACTATGTTACGGTAATAAAGAGTCAAAAGGATACTGAACCTTTCAGGATGATTGACATAAAGCAGGACGGATCTCGCGGCACGGCTTCACAGAATAATGGTAATTATAATGCATACTTTATGCTGGAAGATTTTTACGGGTATTCGGGAATTAAGCCCCGCTCTTTCCAGGATTTAATGGATGTAATCGGTCCCGTAAACCAAACACTCTGGCGGATGCTTAATGTTAAATACATTGTTGCCGATCAGCAAATTCCATTCCCGGGATTTGTTCCCATTTATCAAAAGGACAAAGAAATAGTTTATAATAATACAAACGCTTTGCCCCGGGTGTACTTTGTAAATAAAATCGGAACAAAACCGGATTTGACTGTGCTGAATGATATAAAAGAAAATTCATTTGATCCTAAAAATATTGCCTATGTTGATGGTACTGTGCCTAAAGTAGATGTGCCCGATTCAACCGCTAAGACAAATATTACAGAGTATAAAGATGAAGAAGTTTCATTAAGTGCAGATGCTTCCGGGAACAATTTTCTGTTCTTCGGCGATACATATCTCCCTACTGGCTGGAAGGCTTATATTGACGGAAATAAAACAGAAATTTATAAGGTCAATCACGGCTTTATGGGAATAATAGTTCCGAAAGGAAGGCATCAAGTTGAATTCAAATATGCTCCTGTAACCTTTTATTTAAGTGAATATGTTGCGCTATCATTAAGCTCACTTACATTATTGGGATTGTTAGCCGGTATATTCTTTGAATTTAAAAATAGTAAGAAACATACTGTCACAACTGATAAAACGGCTTAATAAAAATATTTCTGACTATATTACTGTCATATAAGTTTTTTTTGCGTCAAAGTATTTGCTTTGCTCTTTTCCATTGGAACATTAACTTTTATCCTTTACCATAGAATGTGTTAATGATTGCAATAAAAATTCAGTCAGTGTGCAGAGTGCCTTAATATATCCTCGTTTAGTAATTGTTTTAAGTTCGGAGTAAAGGTTAATCTGATCATCGAAATGTTCTCCGATATAAGAGGCAATTATAAAGTCGAATTTTTAATCTCCGAATGGAATATGAAGTGCATCACCAATTACTAAATTTTTATTTTGCTTGTTCTCATAAAGTGTTATTAGTTCTTGTTAATTAAATATTCTACCGTAGATATTCTAACATTATTAGGGAAACATGCCGAAGCATAATAAACCGGAAAGTGAATGCTGTGACTTTGTAGTGTTTACATTATAATGCGTTACAACAAAAGGCAATATTCTATTTTAATCTCTTTTGAGTTTAATTCTCCGCCATTTGTGGCGTATCCTGTTTGTGTGCTTATGTCTTGATACCCCGACCGCTTGCAGCGGGGTAGTTCATTTTATAAGAGGAGTTTTTTCACTATATTTAAATTGAGGGTATTTATATCAATAATTAATACCCCATACTATTTTAAGTACGGAATAAATATGTTTATGTAACTTACGGGGCGAAGCTGTAACCGGATGTTTTTTCCTTTTGAGATAAGGGGAAAAAACTTTGGTTTATAATTTAACATTAAATAAAATATGCAGATGCAGGCAGTGCGGCTTGAGCGATAGGTTTTAACTGAACCTAACGCCCTGTAACAGAAGAAGTCGGTACAAACCACTTGAATGGAATAGAATTAGCAAAGCTTTAGGAAGTTCTGAAAAGAATTTAATAGGTTAAGCTAAACAGGGAATTTGCTCTGAACTTTGGGATTGTAAAGCTTTTGCGCGAATTTGTCATGACCTCGATTTTTAGTACACTTGCAGATAAAATGGTACGTTATGAAAATTGATATAATAATATATTGTAACCTGCTAAGTGAAGCAGTAAATATTTAATCATAAAAAAAAATTATATGAAAGTAGTAATTTTAGCGGGGGGGCTTGGCACCCGGCTTAGTGAAGAAACGACCATTAAGCCCAAACCAATGGTGGAAATAGGTGGAATGCCGATTTTATGGCATATAATGAAAATTTATTCCCATTATGGTTTTAATGAATTTATTATTTGCCTCGGTTATAAAGGTTATTTAATTAAAGAGTATTTTGCAAATTATTTTTTGCATCAATCAGATGTTACAATAGACTTAAGCAAGAACAAGATGGAAGTGCATAATAATAATTCTGAACCTTGGAAGGTAACTCTTGTTGATACCGGCGATAATACTATGACAGGCGGAAGAATTTTAAGAGTAAAAGAATATACGGATAATGAAAGTTTTTTGATGACATACGGAGATGGGGTAGCAGACATAAATATCAAGGAGTTGGTTGAGTTCCATAATTCGAAAAATGCTATTGCGACTTTAACAGCAGCTATGCCCACGGGTAGATTCGGCGCTTTAAAAATAAGCAGTGAAGATAAAGTAGAAGAATTTACAGAAAAACCAAAAGGTGATGGTTCATGGATTAATGCCGGTTTTTTTGTATTAGAACCGGAAATTTTTAATTATATTGAAAATGATACCACTGTTTTTGAGAAAAAACCGTTGGAAACCTTGGCAGTTGAAAAACAATTAAATGCATTTTATCATCATGGCTTTTGGATGCCGATGGATAAACTTTCCGATAAAAACGAACTTGAAAGTTTGTGGATTGCCGGCAAATCGGCTTGGAAAATCTGGTAAAATACCCTGTGCTTCCCCGTGACTCTCTGTGTAAGAAAAATTTGTTACAAAGTCTACTGTAGAGGTAACACAAAGAACTACAAAGAAAAAAAATGAATATTTTTAACAACGTATACAAGAATAAAAAAGTACTACTTACCGGTGACACAGGCTTCAAAGGTTCATGGCTTGCTATCTGGTTAAAAGAGCTTGGCGCAGATGTGTTTGGTTATGCACTGCCCCCTCAACGGGAAGAGGATAATTTTTTAAAATGTAAATTAAATGAGAAAATTCACCATCTAGACGGTGATATTAGAGATCTCAATAAACTTAATAATTATTTCGAAAAAATTCAGCCGGAGTTTGCTTTTCACCTTGCTGCCCAGCCAATTGTATTGGAATCTTATAAAAACCCGCATTACACTTTTGAAACCAATATTATGGGTACGGTTAATTTTTTTGAAGCCGTCCGGAAGATTAAAAGCATAAAAGCAGCCGTGAATATAACAAGTGATAAATGTTATCAAAATAATGAATGGTTTTGGGGCTACCGAGAAAACGACCCGATGGGCGGTAAAGACCCATACAGCGCTTCTAAAGGCTGCTCTGAATTAGTTACTAATGCATATCTAAATTCTTTCTTTACAAATGATACTCATTGCGCAATTGCTTCCGCAAGAGCAGGCAATGTTATTGGCGGCGGTGACTGGGCTGAATACAGGATTGTACCCGATTTTTTCCGGGCATTAAAAAAAGGTGAATCATTAATTATCAGAAATCCTGAAGCTACAAGACCCTGGCAGCACATATTAGAACCATTAAGCGGTTATCTTCTTTTAGCTGTAAAATTGTATATCGAGGGAAATAAATATGCGGGAAGTTGGAATTTTGGTCCTTTGGACCAGTCAAACCACAAAGTTTCGGAACTTATTGAAGCATTGATTAAATATTACGGCAAAGGGCAGGCTGTTTTTGAGGATACTGCCGAAAAACTTCATGAAGCAAACATGCTAAAACTTGATATTTCCAAAGCCTTATGGAACCTTAAATGGAAACCGGTCCTGACTTTTGATGAACTAATTAAGTTCACAATAGATGGCTACACAGTTGAATTCGGCATTGGTAACATTTACGAAAAAAGGAAACAACAAATTTTAGATTACATTACAATAGCGCGACAAAAGGGAATTGAATGGTCACTTTAAAATCTAAATGGTTCTCTGTGCAGTCTCGGCGGCTCTCTGTGTAACAAAAAGATTAAGGATAATTAATGACCCATTCTGAACTTAGAGAACAAATATTAACGTTAACAAAAGAGTATTATGCAGCTAAATTTAGAGATGTTGGATTTATCCCGGGGAAATCGCGTGTAAATTACGCAGGTAGAGTCTTTGACGAAAAAGAACTTACTGCTTTGGTGGATTCATCTCTCGATTTTTGGCTGACTGAAGGCCGATTTTCAGAATCGTTTGCAGAAAAAATAGCAGAATATTTAGACGTTAAAAATGTAATCCTTGTTAATTCAGGTTCTTCTGCAAACCTGCTTGCCTTTTCAGCTTTGACTTCTCCGAAACTTGGTGACAAAAGATTAAAACCGTGTGATGAAGTAATTTCCGTTTCTGCAGGGTTTCCTTCTACGGTTACTCCAATAATCCAAAATAATTGTGTCCCGGTTTTTGTAGATATAGATATTCCAACATATAACATTGATGTTGAAATGCTGAAAAAAGTTATCAGCGATAAAACCAGGTGCATATTTTTGGCACACACACTTGGCAATCCTTTTAACGTTGATGTCGTGCTTCAGTTAGCAAAAGAGTATAATCTTTGGGTAATTGAAGACAATTGCGATGCTTTTGGCAGCAAATACAAAGAGAAATATACAGGTACATTTGGGCATATTTCTACAATAAGCTTTTACCCTGCTCATCATATTACTACAGGTGAAGGCGGCGCTGTTATTACCAATGATGAACAGCTGGCAAAAATAATTAAGTCCCTTAGAGATTGGGGGCGGGACTGTTACTGCGCCGGCGGCGAAAATAACACCTGCGGAAAAAGATTTTCTCAAGAGTTTGGTACTTTGCCGTACGGATATGATCATAAATATGTCTATTCTGAAATCGGGTATAATTTTAAAATGACCGATATGCAGGCTGCGATTGGTTCTGCTCAAATTGATAAACTTCCTGAGTTCTGTGCAAAACGGAAAGCGAATTTTAAACATTACAACCGGATATTTGAAAAATATTCTCAATATTTTATTTTGCCAAAAGCAACTGAAAATTCCGATCCCGCTTGGTTTAGTTATATTGTTACCGTAAAAGATAATGCGCCTTTTAAAAGAGATGAGTTAACAAAATATCTAAACCATAATTTGATTGAAACAAGAAATTTATTTGGCGGTAATTTGACAAGGCAACCGGCGTTTATAGGTAAAAATTTTAAAATAGCAGGGCATTTAAATAACTCCGACTACATTATGAACAATACATTTTTCCTTGGAACATATCCCGGTAATTCACCCGAAAAACTCGACTACATAGAAGAAATAGTTGATAAATTTATGTCAGGTTATTAAATCGAGGGGCGTTCTGTAATTAGTTTTATGACTGAAAATGAGATAAGTAAAATAATTCTGGATTGTGCCTTCAAAGTTCATTCTGCATTAGGACCAGGATTATTAGAAAGTGCATACAAAGAATGTTTAGCTTACGAACTAACAAAGTCAGGTTTAAGGGTTGAATAGGAAATAGCATTACCTTTGGTTTATCAGGAAGTGAAACTTGAATGTTGTTATCGAATTGATTTGTTGGTAGAAAATAAAGTGGTGATAGAACCGAAGAGTGTTGAAATGTTTAATGATGTTCATATCGCACAAACATTAACGTATATGCTGTTATCGGGATGCAAATTAGGGCTGTTGTTAAATTTCTATACAAAATCATTAAAGGATGGAATTAGGAGATTAATACTTTGAGTTACTTAGTGAAGACTTAGTGAAACTGTTTTATTTCACAAAGTTCCTCAAAGTAAAACACAAAGTTACACTACGAATCAAATTTTATGTCTATCATAAAAAAATACAAATCAAAAGTAGAGAAAATAACAAACCCAATCCCGGGTATTTACACGATCTCATTTTCGTCGGATAAAAAATTTATATACAATCCGGGACAGTTTTTACATTTATCTCTGGATGAATATGATGGCGCCGGGCAATGGCCAGAATCCAGATGCTTCTCAATGCAGAGCAGTCCAAACGAAGAAACATTAAAAATAACTTTTGCAGTTAAAGGTAATTTCACCAAAAGGATGTCGCAAGAACTACACGGAGGGAAAGTACTATGGCTTAAAATGCCTTATGGTGATATTTTCCAGAGAAATCACGATAAAAATAATTGTGTTTTTATTGCAGGTGGAACAGGTGTTACTCCTTTTTTATCTTTATTCACTCATGAATCGTTCAAAGAATACATCAACCCGCGTATATATTTCGGCTTTCGAACTAAAGAATACAATATTTATAATGATGAATTAAACGTCATGCAAAAAATTAGTGAAATTCACACTAATTCGTACCATTCGCAAGAAACAAAATTTGTGGAATTCGCTTATGAAGATACAGACGGACTGATTGATATAAACAAAATATTTAGCAAATGCGGGGTTCATTCTACTTATTTTATCTCAGGCCCTCCTGTTATGATAAAATCATTTAAAAAATTTCTTTTAGACAAAGCTGTTTTGGAAAATAATATTATTACTGATGATTGGGAATAAAAAAAATATTTAAATGTTAAACAATAAGATTATTCAAGAGGATTTAGAATTCATTACTACTGCAAACATACCTTGGTATGAGCTTGAAGGGAAAACAATTCTAATCTCTGGTGCAAATGGTTTTTTGCCTGCTTATATGGTTGGGGTAATATTACATCTTAACGAAACTAAGTTTGAAAAGAAAGCTAAAGTAATTGCTCTTGTCAGAAATATTGAAAAAGCTCAAAAAAGATTTGCTGACTATATAGGACTTGATGATTTATATTTTTTAGTACAAGATGTTTGTGAATCGATAAATATTAATGAGAAGTTAGATTTTATTATTCATGCAGCAAGTCAAGCAAGTCCTAAATATTATGGTGTTGATCCGGTCGGCACATTAAGTGCAAATGTTTTAGGTACAAACAATTTGTTAAAAGTTGCAAACCAGAATTCAATAAAATCATTCTTGTATTTTAGTTCTAGTGAAGTCTATGGGAAAGTGGGCGAGAGTAAAAATGCCATAAATGAAAATGACTATGGATACTTAGATCCTTTGAATGTTCGTTCTTGTTACGGAGAAAGCAAAAGAATGGGGGAAAACATGTGTATTAGTTGGATGCACCAATATGGAGTACCTATTAAAATAGTTAGACCTTTTCATATTTATGGTCCATGTATGTCTTTAGATGATGGGAGAGTATATGCAGATTTTGTTTCTGATATAGTAAAAAGAAACGATATTATAATGAAAAGTGATGGAAAGGCTAATAGGTCATTTTGTTATCTTCGAGATGCAACAATAGCATTTTTTAAAGTTTTATTGGAAGGGAAAATAGGAGAGGCATATAATGTTGGTAATCCAAACGAATATATCAGCATAATAGAATTAGCTGAAAAATTAATAAAATTGTTTCCCGAAAGAAAATTAAAAATTATAGAAAGTCCTGATAATACAGAAGGATATTTAAAAAGCGTAGTTTTACGGAATTGCCCTGATTTAGCAAAACTCAACAAATTAGGATGGTCCCCTAAAGTGAGTATTGAAGAAGGTTTTTATAGAACAATAAAGAGTTACCAATGAAATTAGACCTAATTAAAAAAGAATTTGATCAAGGAAATATAAATAAGTTGCAGTACATAGATAAAATGTACGGGCAACATGCTATCCTTTTTGATTATGCCGAGTATATTAAAAGCACAAATATTTCCAATATTGAAATTGAAGATGATAAAGTAATCATGAAATTTAGAGATTCCGGGTTAAAACTTATTTGTTTGAAAGATGATAAGCGCCTTGCCCAGTTTGATACACTGAACTTTGGGAGTTACGAAGAAGACGAGTTAATGATGCAAATTAATATGATGGAACCAGATTTTAATATCTTTGATATTGGAGCTAATATAGGTTGGTATGCTATTACTATTGCAAGGAAATTTCCTAATTCAAAGATTTTCTCATTTGAACCTATTCCTTATATATACAAATTATTGAATGAAAATATTCAGTTGAATGAAATTAAGAACATAGAATCCTGTAATTATGGGTTATCTGATGCTGTCGGTACATTTATATTTTATTTAGACCCGTCGCTTTCTGTTAATGCAAGCTTAGCGAACGTTTCTAATAATGATAAAATTAATACTGTTAATTGTAGTGTGAAAAAGTTAGATGATTTCACAACTGAGAACAATATTATAATTGATTTTATAAAATGCGATGTAGAAGGTGCAGAGAAACTTGTGTTCACTGGCGGAATTGAGACAATTAAAAAAAATAAACCCATTATATTTTCTGAAATGCTTCGGAAATGGACAACAAAATTCAACTATCATCCAAACGATATTATCAAATTATTAAAAGAAATTGGTTATCAATGTTTCATTTCACGTAAAAATAAACTTGTACAGTTTGGGTATGTAGACGAAAATACGATTGAAACAAATTATTTCTTTTTGCATAAAGAAAAACATTTAGAAAAAATAAACAGATTTTGTATTGAGTAAATATATTTAAAGATTAAAAATAAAATCTTTGCTTTAGCACACTCGAATCTAGAAAAATAAATTGAACGAAATGTCCTCAGAAAAATTTGCACAAAATATACGCATAAAAACCCTAGAAATGGTTTACAAAGCGAAAGCTTCACACATAGGTGGCGCTTTATCTATGGTTGATCTTTTGGCTGTACTATATTCGAAAATATTACAATTTGATCCTGCAGAACCAAAATGGAAAGAACGAGATCGATTTTTGTTGAGTAAGGGTCATGCTTGTACTAGCTTATATGCAACTTTGGCTTTATCCGGATTTTTTGATATATCTGAATTAGATAGCTACGCACAAGATGGGAGTATTTTATTAGCACATGCAAGTCATAAAGTTCCCGGTATAGAATTGTCAACAGGTAGTTTAGGACATGCCTTATCTGTTGGTTGTGGAATGTCAATCGCTGCAAAAAGGAAAAATGAAAAGCATAGAATTTTTGTTATTCTAAGCGATGGGGAATTGGACGAAGGATCTAATTGGGAAGCTTTTTTATTTGCACCTAACAATAAACTTGATAACTTAACAGTGATTATAGATTATAATAAAATACAAAGTTTAGGAAATGTTAAAGATGTTCTTGATCTTGAACCTTTGAGTAGCAAATTAAGAGCTTTTAATTGGGAAATAATTGAAATTGAGGGGCATAATCATGAACAAATTTTTAATGCACTTTCAACTTTACCAAAACAAAAGGAAAAACCGACAGCAATAATTGCTCATACTATTAAAGGCAAAGGTGTAGATTTTATGGAAAACAAATTATTATGGCATTATAAGTCGCCTAATAAAGATGAATTGGAAAATGCACTTAAGCAAATTGAAGAAAAGTAGATGAGAACTGCATTTATAAATCAATTAATTGAAGAAGCAAGAAGTGATAAATCAATTTTTTTAATTGTCGGGGACTTAGGTTTTTCTGTTGTAGAACCATTTGCCGAAGAATTTTCGGATAGATTTTTAAATGCCGGTGTCGCCGAACAAAATATGATGGGGATTGCTGCCGGATTAGCTTTAGAAGGATATACAGCTTTTACTTATTCTATTGGTAATTTCCCGACTTTACGCTGTATGGAACAGATACGTTATGATGTCTGTTATCATAATCTAAACGTAAAAATAGTTGCAGTTGGCGGTGGTTATGCATACGGGTCTCTTGGCGCTTCGCATCATGCTACTGAAGAACTTGGGATGTTAAGAACTATACCTAATTTAACAGTATGTGCACCAGGAGATCCGGTCGAAACTAGAGCTGTTACATCATTAATAATTAATCATAATGGTCCATGTTATTTACGGTTAGGAAAAGCAGGCGAGCCAATTGTTCATAAAAATGAAATAAAAATTGAGTTGGGAAAAATGATACCGGTACTGGAAGGAAAAGGGACAGCAATTTTATCAACTGGAGCTATGTTAAAATATTCTTTTAATTATATTTATAATAATAAATTATCCTGGGGATTATATAGTTTTCCATTTATAAAACCTCTCGACTTGGATGGATTAAAAATTATTGCTGATAATTATGAAAAAATAATAACAATTGAAGAGCATCAAATGAGCGGAGGATTTGGTTCAGCAATTCTTGAAGGATACAATGACCTTGAAGAATCTGACAAATTGTTAAAGCATCCAAAGCTAAAGAGAATTGCAATCCCAGATCAGTTTGTGAATGTGGCAGGAAGCCAGGAGTATCTTAGGAAATTATCCAAAATACTATCATTTTGAATATAGGTGGATGATTAAATAGATAAAATTAATTTATTTGTTTTGAATTTATTAAAATTACTATAAATTATTCTTCAGCTACTTTAAATTAACTATATCATCAACTATGAATAAGTAGTTTATTTGCAAGCGAATTAGTGAGCACGTAGTTTTTTTATCCCGCCTACTCTTTATTCTTTTTATTATAAGTCAAGAATATATTATTAAGATATTGATTTATAAAACCAAACAAATAAAATTGCAAGTTATCTTCTAAACCTGAATTTAGCCATCTAAAACTTATATTGAGTATTCCCCAAAATCATATATGCCATACGAACTACTGCTTTCAATATTGATTCCTACTTATAATAGATCGACTCTTCTTTATAAAAACTTATGTATAACTAGATCTATTCTGAGTGATAATAATTTAAAAAATGAAATTGAAATAATTATTTCAGATAACAATTCTGAAGATAATACATTTAATATGATAAATAGCTTTGATTTTAATTATCTAAACTATAGGCTATATTCCCAAAAGCAAAACATGGGACCCATTTTTAACTGCCTGTTCCTTTTAAAAAAAGCAAAAGGCAAATTCATTATGTACTTAGGTGATGATGATTATCTTGATGAAGAATATTTAAATTATATATTACCTAAGTTGAAAACAGATGGAAGTATTTTTTGTGTAATACCTGCAACAAAATCCCTTTTCCAATCAGGAGAAATTAAACCTGGTCGGGATTATAATAAAATATCTAAATTATACTGTAAAGGATTTAGAAATTGTTTAGAAAACTCTTGGAGAGGGACACAATTAAGTGCAATTATTCACTACAGAAAAGACTTATATGAGACATATTTAAATCAAAAAGTAAATAATTTATACCCATTCGTTTTTTTTGTTTCATATAATAGTTTGCGAGGGAAAACATGGCATATGACCAAATACCCTGTCACAATTACTCAAATGGAGGTATCTGTCAATGTAGATTATGGCTCTGCTAATCTTATCCCTGACATATTTGATAATTACAAAAAACTACCAGGTATTTCATATATTCAAAGAATTTTATTAGAAGTTAAACTATTAAAAGAACAACCTTGGAGATATTTAGAATATTTTATAAAAAAAGGGATTAAAGGATTATTAAACTGTATAATTACCCTTTCTTTAGATAAATCAACTAGCTTATTTACTAAAATATTATTCCCATTTATAATTTTTATTGAAATAATGACTCTAATCTTCCGGAAAATATTTAACTGCTTTACGCCCTTATAGTACAATTCAAATAACTAAATTAGAAAAAATCCTCTTATTTATTGATAGTTGTGCCGGAATTCAGATTTGATGAGAATTATGCGCCTGGTATTGATTGGTCTACCGGAAGAATATTCGCTTTGTTTTTTAAATAATTTTAACTAAAATCTAAATTTTCAGCTTGCCAATATCTGTTAGGATAACTAACTTTGTATTCGTATACAGCTTGGAAGCAGATATTAGTAACGGTGGATATTTACAAAAAAAGAAAGGGAAAATAAGATGCTTGATTATACGGCAGTTATTACGGGTGGTGCAGGATTTCTTGGCTCACATTTGTGTGACAAACTTCTTGCGGAAGGCTGCAAAGTTATTTGTGTTGATAATCTTATTACAGGCAATTTGGATAATATATCTCATCTTTCGGGAAATGAAAAATTTTTATTTCTTAAACATGACATAACAAATTATATATTTATTCCCGGGCGCGTTGATTTTATTTTACATTTTGCATCCCCGGCAAGCCCTATTGATTATCTACAGCTTCCTATTCAAACTCTGAAAGTTGGTTCCCTCGGGACGCATAAAGTTCTCGGTCTTGCCAAAGAAAAGAAAGCCAGGATGCTGCTTGCTTCCACATCTGAAGTTTACGGCGATCCAAATGTGAATCCCCAAAATGAAGAATATTGGGGAAATGTGAACCCGATTGGTCCAAGAGGCGTTTATGATGAAGCCAAACGTTTTGCGGAAGCACTGACTATGGCTTACCATAGGTTTCATGGAGTTGAAACAAGGATAGTCAGAATTTTTAATACTTATGGTCCCCGCATGCGTCTTAATGATGGTAGGGCATTACCGGCATTTGTTGGGCAAGCATTAAAAGGTGAAGATATAACAATCTTTGGAGACGGCTCTCAATCAAGAAGCTTTTGCTATGTCTCGGATTTAGTGGACGGTATTTTTAAATTGCTAATGTCTGATGAATCTGATCCGGTTAATATAGGCAACCCAGATGAAATTACTATAAATGAATTTGCGGATGAAATAATAAAAATTACCGGCTCAAATAGCAAAATTGTTTATCAAAATCTTCCGGTTGACGATCCTAAAATGCGGCAGCCTGATATTGAAAAGGCTAAAAGAATTTTAGGATGGGAGCCAAAAGTGAACAGAACCGAAGGATTAAAAATTACAATTAATAATTTTAAACTCAGGCTTTCCATTTAGCTTCGAATGAGCACATACATAAATAAAAAACGACGCTTTTCTAAGCCTGATTGTGCCGCATCGTGTACAATATTCATTTTTGAAAGAATAATATTTTCCATATCTCTGCATACCGGCTCTGCATCCTCATTTACATGCTCACAAGAAGATTCCATGGAACCGCTTCTTTTGCCATTTGATAAGAAGAATAAAGTGTCTGAATAATCAATGCCTCTGGCTTCGCTTCTTTGATGAGAGCCTTTAAAATGTAAAGTGGTGGTTCGGAACATTTCTCGGTAAGATTTGGAATCTTAACCCAATCCTTTGCAGTTTTAATTGATCGTTTTGCGAAAAACCTTATTCAAACTGAACTTTAACAAAGTCCATATCGGTTGCGCGAAAATAATTAAGTCGGACTCCAATTGCAGCTTCTTCCATTACAACGAAATGCTTGAAAAACCGGCTGGGATATAATTAGGTGCGGCGGTTATATAAGAACTCATTTTTATGTCAAATGAAGTTTAGACTATGGACAATAAATTACATAGTTCTAAAGTTTATAATAGTATCTGTATCGGCGCTATGATAAGCTCCAAAGGTAATTTTAAGTGTATCGTGAACATCTTCAAGTCCTGAAACCGGAGGTATGTCTTTTAGAATGTAATTAGAGAAAGCTTTAGCCTGGTTTACAAATGAACCGGCATATTCAACATCAGAATCAATTTTCTCGTCATTAAAATATAGGGCATCTGAGATTACTATACTTCCCTGTGTCCCGAATATCCTGATACCATTAATCATCTCAGCATGGTTGGATGTCCACGATTGCATTATTACAGACATTGAACCATCAGGATATATAAGACTTACCTGGGCTGTATCTTCACAATCCATGTTTTTTAATACCATATTTGACTTAAATCCATGTAATTTTGAGGGTTTGCCTAACAAATAGAGTGCTTGATAAATCAGGTGGTGTCCGCTATCAATCAATGCTCCTCCTCTGGCAATTTCTTTGTTTGCCCTCCAACCTGTCGCATGTGTTTCACTAATTGTATGAGTAACTATAAAAGACGAGTGAATTATTTGCCCCAATTTACCGGCTTCAATAATTTCTTTTGCCTTTCGAACAGCATTTCTGTAAACAAAGTTGTGTGCAGGGAAAATTTTAATTCCTTTTTCAGCGCTAAGTCGTTTAATTTCCTCAAGCTGTTTAAAATCTGTGACAACAGGTTTTTCAACCATGATGTGCTTTCTATTTGCAATTGCAGCTTTAATTTGTTCAAAGTGATAAGGATTGATGCTGCCGATAATTAATGCATCAATTTCAGGGTCATAAACGATAGATTCAAAGCTGTTATAAGCTTTAATTCCAAGCCCCGAGCATTTTTTCTTCAGCAATTCCATTTCGACTGCTCTTTGCTTTTCATTTCCAAAAAAAACATGGCACATTCCCGTAATCCCTGCATCCGGGTTATCTTTAAACCCGGTCAAGTGCCAATCAGATATAAAGCCGAAGCCGACCATTCCAATTCTTAATTTTTTCATAGCATTAATATTTGTATAATAATTTAGTTTATTGATTCATGAATTTTATGCAAACCGGTGAAGGTACATATACTGCATTTCCAACTTGTGTTAGTTTGCCTGAATTTGGTTCGATACGAAAGATAGTTATGTTATCCGAATTCTGGTTGGCGGCTAATAGGAATGTTCCGGATGGATCGATGGCAAAATTCCGTGGTGTTTTGCCGCCGGATGCAGTATTTCCAATATAAGTAAGACTGCCGATTTGTTGATCAATTGAAAAAACTGCAATAGTATTTTCAGGATCACGAACCGATGCATATAAAAACCTGCCGGAATTTGTTATATGAATATCGGCAGCAAGGGAGCCGTCATCTTTTAATTTAAGTAAAGGATAGGTTTGCAAATAGCTTAATGTGCCTGATGCAGAATCAACCAGGAAAGCCTCAACAGTGGCTTTTAGTTCGTTAATTTCGTAAAGCCATTTTTTATTTGGGTGAAAGACAAGATGCCTCGGCCCTGAACCGGCGGTAATGCGAGTCTTTGAAATCATTAATAATTGTCCTGTTGAACTAACTATTTTATAACAATAAATTAAATCGGCGCCTAAATCGGCAGAATAAATAAAATTGCCGGAAAGAAAAGGAATTATTGAATGGGCATGGGGTGATGACTGCCGTTCTTCATTAATGCTTGATCCGGTATTCCGGATTATGGAAACCGCATCTCCCAGCGAACCATCAGGATTAATCGGGACTGAAGTCACTGACCCGCTGTTATAATTGGAAGCAAGCAAATAATTTCCGGAATTATCAATGCTTACATAACATGGCGATGCGCCGTTTGATGAAACAGTATTGATAATTTCAAGTTTTGAAGAATCTTTTATTCTAAACGAGCTTAAAGTTCCATTGTTAATTTCGTTTACCGAAAAAAGCCATTTCTTATTCGGATGGATTGCCAAATAAGATGGATTTGAAACCGAAGGCGATATACCTAAGTATTTCAATACGCCTGTTTCTGGGTTCAAAGAATATATGGAAATTCCCGTTCCTTTAGGAGTATATGAGCCGACGTAAAGCAAATAATCAGTTACTTTAATTTCTCTTGAATCTTCGGGCTTATTATGGTTATTATTTCCTTTATCCGGAAATGTTTCAGCATTAATTAAAAATCCGCCAATAAATACTATCGCAAATAATATGATAAAGGTTGATAAAAATTTACAGGTCATATCTGTGATTTAATTTTTTAATCTACTGAGAATTTAAAATAATCGTGATATAGAATTATTATTGAGTCGTCGGCATCTTTAACATAAAACCTTACATGATAAGCGCCTGTTTTAAGAAAAACACCAAGCTTCGCATGGTATTCACCTTTGGAATCTGTTTTAACAATCAGGAAGTCGTAGTATTTTTCATTTTCATTACCGGGAACGGGCTCAGTCAGCAGTTCGTTGCCTACCAAACCAACCTTGCCGTTAAGTGTCAATTTGTATTCATGGTTGGGTAAAAGATTATTAAGCCAAAGATCGGCAACAAATCCGCCGGGAAATGAAGTATGATAAGCAATTCTTCCAAGTTTGAAATCATATGCCTTTTTACCCCATGCAATCGGCGGTGTATCAAAATACGCTTCGGAATCATAAGGGTTTAATTTTGTATTATCCTTTTTAAAGCTTTCAAGAAAATCATTTTTTTTCGGGTTGGTCTGTTTACAAAATGTGTTTTCAGAATTCAAATAGCACACTTCTGTCTTTTCGAATATTACAACCTGTTGTGCAAACATTTTAGTACCCAGTACTATTATTAAAATGAATAAAATATTTTTCATGATTCCTTCTTCTCCATAAATGCTTTGATTTTTTCCCGATATAAATATTTAATTTCTTCATTAACTATCAGCCAGTAAATTTTTCATTTCATACTCCTGTTATTTTTTTCGATCTTTTTCCATACTTCCTCTAAAAGGATATCTTCCATTTTCTTGCCATCTTTGTAATGTACATATCGTCCTGAAGTATACCAAAGATCGCCTTCGAGTTTGAATTTCCACTCAATTGAAGTTCCGATGTTTTGCGGGTCGTAGAAGAATTCAGTCGTCTCGGTATAGGTATCTCCGGATACTTTGTAAGTACCTGCTCCAGATCCATCATGATACGCTACCGCAGAATCATGCGGCGTTCCTTTTGCAAGAAGTTCTTCCAGCTGTTTTTTATCTTGCTGAACCCAAACGAAATGACTTGCCGTTAATAGTTTTATTTTCCTCCCCGCTATTGGATGCTCTTTCCCGTCCATTTTCTGAGAAACTAATTCCCAAGCTCCCTGCAGCTTGCCTCCTTGCTGAGCATTAGCCAATACCGGCAGAAGGAAAAGTATAATAATGAAGCTGATTAGGTGCAAGAATCTCATTAGATTCTACTGATGTTATTATTTATTTGCAATATAATGTTGTTTCCGTTAAAAGTTGATTAACTAAGTTAGTTACTTCTTACAATATTTTCAATCTATGTAAATCTTAAAAAAAGGAAGTTAAACTTTCTAAAAAAAAATATATTCTTTCGTCAAAAGTTTTTATTAAGATAAAACGTTCCGGAATTCCAATCAGTACCACTGTAAATACATTAAAAATCAAAAATATTTTCCTATAAAAAATCAGAATACAGCCCATAGTAAATATGACAGGTTTTGGTGTTTTCAAAGGAAAGATTATTGCGGTATTGTGGAGTCAAAGATATTTACTTTCATTAATTTTTAATGAAGGTGCTATTCCGGTACAATAACATCGGAAAAAATATTCTTAAGGAAATAGTATGCAGTATAGCAAGTTACGAACTTTACGTTTCCTTATTATTCCAACGAATAAAAAACTCTATGTCATTCAAAAATTTTAGATTATTTTTTGACCTGTACTAATTATTTCTTTTACAAATGAGTCGTCTTCCGTAAAATCTTCGGTTTTATAAGGATGAATCTCAAGATCGAATGAAGACCTAATTATATATTTTCTTAACATCTCATATCCCAAAACCGTCTACCCTCAAATTTATCGGAAATGATGGCAATATCGATGTCACTATTCTCATTGGCATTACCTTTTGCATGGGATCCGAATAAATAAAGATTTACCTGAAGGCATGCCGGTTTAAGCGATAGGGAGGATTGATTATCAAAAAACTGATAGTCTATCAGGAATTTGATAATTACAACATTTATATTAATAGCTGGATAAAATTCTATTATGCTAATTTTGAAAAAAACTAAATGTTTTGTCTATATAAAAGCTCAATTTGTTCTTGAAATGATTCTGGCATAAAACTTGGTTTATTGTTATTATAAAAATACTTGACAAATGAATCTTCAGGAGTAAAGTTATGAAAAAATTATCCCCGTCTTTGCTTTTAATTCCATTTTTAATAATTTCTTTTAGCTGTAGCAGCCATGATGGAATTGTTAACCCGTTTTCAAATAAAACTTTAACACCTCTTGATAAAAATGTAGCATTAACTTCCAATCTTTTCGGTATAAACCTGTTAAAAGATATTAATAATTCGGAAGCAGATAGTAATATCTTTCTATCGCCTTTAAGTATTTCCTCAGCGCTTGGGATGACTCTTAACGGTGCAAACGGCAAGACATATACACAAATGTTGAACACGCTTCAGCTTTCCGGTAATTCGCAAGCCCAAGTGAACCAGGCATATATGAACCTAAAAAATATTTTAACTACAGCCGATCCCACCGTCACATTTACCGATGCAAACTCTATATGGTGCAGGCAAAGCGTAAGTTTTGAACAAAATTTTCTGGGTGTAAATAATAAATATTTTAATGCTTATATTCAAAGCCTAGACTTTACTAATCCGGCTTCACCTGGAATTATAAATAATTGGGTAAGTGAAAATACCAATGGAAAGATTACTCAAATCGTAGGTAAAATAATACCGCCTGAAGTAGTAATGTATCTTATAAATGCAATTTATTTTAAAGCAGTTTGGGAATATAAATTTGACACTTCATTCACAACTCTTAGACCGTTTTATTTACAAAACGGCAGCGTGGTGCAATGCAAAATGATGAACCAGCTAAATAATTTTAATTATTATGCAGGTTTAGATTATCAGGCGCTTGAAATTCCTTACGGCAATGGGAACTTTAATATGCTTATAATTCTTCCTAATAACAGTGTAGATGTAAATCAGTTATTAAGCTCGGTGAACGGAACTATGCTTAATCAAATTAATGCGGGTATGACGCAAGCACAGAAAATAAATTTATATCTGCCCAGATTTCAGGTAAACTATAATATTTCATTAATGAAATCATTGATTGACCTTGGTATGGTTGATGCTTTTGATCCGTTTTCCGCTGACTTTTCAAATATCTGCAAAACGTTAAAGTTATATATTACGGACGTTATTCATAAAACTTATGTTAAAGTTGATGAAGAAGGCACTGAAGCTGCCGCTGTAACTGTAGTCAGTATTGGCGCACAATTTGTTATTGAAAATCCCGTGTTTAGCGTGGATCATCCGTTTATATTTTTAATTACGGAAAAGAATTCGGGCGCTATAATATTTGCCGGAAAGGTTGTCAATCCGGTGAATTGAATTATTGCTGCAGTAAAAGACTATTTGTAATAAAAATAGGAACGAGGAACGTGTTAGTTTCTTATTCTAAAAATCGAATATTAATGCTAAATAAGAAGTTACCGGTAAGGAAAAATACCGGATGATAATCAGCTCTATAAATACTTATCAGGGCTAACCGGATTGATTAAAAGAATAATCGAATCAAAACATGAGACAATTATTTACCGGGCAAAAACATCGGTTATATAGCTATCTTTTCCGGAATATAAAGTTTCCTTTCACTTAGTAAAATACATTTAGTTGCAAATAAATAATTTGATTTGTTTCCAGATGCAAAAGAAAATGTTTATAGCTAATTTTATACAGGATATATTTTATTTGTGTAAAATAATATGCAAATGAATAATAATATTTTCGAAAAATCTTATTATCGTGTCAGAATTATACTAACTTTTAGTGCGGCAACGATAATTATTTTAGTAATTATTTCGATGGTAAGCTATAATTACACACGCAGCCTTTATCTAAACCAGCTTAGCGAGCAGGTTAATGTCGTTTCAAAAATGCTTTCGGAACAAATAGACGGAAAATATTTGGATGTTCTGTCGCTTGGTCTTCCAACTAAATCTGCTCAAAATTATTTCAGGGAAATATTCAACCGGAATAAGAACGAAAGTCTGCATTCCGAAATTTTTATTTTCGATAAAAATTTCGACATCATTGTACACTCCGATTCAAACATTACGCCCGGCACTTTTGAACCTGGACTTCTTATAAACCTAAAAGAGATTAATGCCCTTCATGCAGAAACCGGGACTGTTTCCATTCCATTTAAAGGGAACGACGGGAAATGGTATATGTGGGGATTTCACAGGCTTAATTCCAGTTACTGGCTGGCAGTCCGGGAAAATGCCGCAAGACTCAAAAAAGTCGAACAACTTTCAACAATATACTGGGCATTCGGCTTGGGAGGAACTGTTCTCACAATTGTACTTGCATGGTTTATGGCTGGATCGATTACAAAGCCTGTTAACAAGCTTGTTTATTTTAGTTCCGAAATAGGGAAGGGAATTTTTAATGCATCTGTTCCTGCTAATATACACGGGGAAATTAATATACTTGCACAGGCAATGGAGAGAATGAAAACGGGACTTGCAAAGAATCAAAAAGAGAAAGAAGATCTGCTTGCCCAAATTGCACATGAAATACGTAACCCGCTCGGAGGAATTGAACTGCTTGCAAATCTTACAAAAGAGGATTTGCAAAAAGAAAAAAAAGATACCGGCTACCTTGATAAAATTTTAAAAGAATTAAATCATTTAAAATTGTTAATTGCTTCATATCTGAATTACAGTCGTCCGATAATTGCAAATCCCGGGATGGTTGACCTTTCCAAAATTTCAAAAGAAATTGAAAATATTTTTGATAAACAATTAAGGAAAAAGGATGCTGGATTAGTATTTATTTGTCCCGCAGGAAAAATTTTATTTGATGAGGATCATTTGCGTCAGATATTGATAAACCTTATATCCAACAGCCTTGAATCAATTTGTGAAAAAGGTGTGATTAAAATTTCTACTGAAACAATTAACCATCGCTGGGTAATAAACATAAAAGACAACGGCACAGGCGTTCCGGAAGAAAACTTAGACAATATATTTAACCCCTTCTTCACTACGAAAAAAGAGGGGACCGGCTTGGGCCTGGCAATAAGTAAAAAGCTATGTTCGGAAAATAACGCAGAATTAATAGTTAAAAATAACTCTGACAAAGGGTCAACATTCAGTATAATTAAAGAGATTGTTGATGCATAATAATAATGAAATAATTGTAGTTGAAGATAACGATACTATGCGCCTGGGTATTGTTGAAAGTCTCAGCCGCGAAGGGTATAATATAACCGGGTTTGAAAACGGGCCTGCTGCTTTGAAAAATTTCAGGTTTAAATCATATTGTCTTGCAATTTTGGACCTGAAGATGGAACCTTTGAACGGTAATGAAGTTCTTCAGAAAATGAAGGAATTAGACCCTTTAATTGAAGTGCTTCTGATCTCCGCATACGGGAAAGTGGAAGATGCCGTAAAAGCTATGCAGCTTGGTGCTGCGGATTTTTTGACAAAGCCGTTCTCACCTGATGAGTTAAGAATTAAAGTAAAAAATATCTGGCAGAAAATTCTGAATGTAAAGAAAATTGAGGATCTGATTGAACAAAACAAATTATTAAATGAAGAAATTTTTATCGGTTACGGAGACATAATTGGAAACTCCTCAGTTATAAGAGATGTCTTTTCGCTTGTCGAACAGGTCGCTGAAAAAGACAGTACTATTCTAATTCAGGGAGAAAGCGGGACGGGAAAAGAATTAATTGCAAGAGCAATCCACCGAAAAAGTAATCGTTTGGAGCAGCCGTTTATAAAAATTAATTGCGGGGCTTTGAACGACAATCTTTTGGAAAGCGAATTGTTCGGGCATGAAAAGGGTTCGTTCACCGGCGCATTTAAACAAAAGAAAGGAAGATTTGAGCTTGCAGACAAAGGTACTCTTTTCCTTGATGAAGTCGGCGACATTTCTTCTGCAATGCAAATAAAACTTTTGCGCGTTCTTCAGGATGGAGAGTTTGAGAGAGTAGGCGGAGAAGTGACAATAAAAACGGATGTTAGAATAATATCTGCTACTAATAAAGATTTACAAAAATTAATTCTTGGGGGAAAATTCCGTGAAGATTTATTCTACAGGCTAAGCGTCATCCCGGTAAACCTGCCTTCTCTTAGAGAAAGAAAAGATGATATACCGGTTCTTATAAACCACTTTTTGAAGAAGATGGCACAGAAAAACCGGCAAGAGCAAAAAGAAATCGGTTCCGATGGAGTGAAGCTGCTCCTGGAATATTCATGGCCGGGCAATATACGTGAACTTGAAAATTTAATTGAACGCCTCGTTGTTATTACTCCAGCCGGTAAGATAGACGCAGAGCTGATTGCACGGCATCTTCCCGGCAATTTAAAAATTGCGAGCGGGTTTGGCAATCTTCCGCTTGATGAAGCTGTGTATGCTTTTGAAAAAAACTTAGTTGTTCAGGCAATGGAAAAATCCGGCGGGGTTAAAAATCGTGCTGCAAAGTTTTTGGGGATAAGTACAAGCGTGCTTTATTATAAATTGGAAAAGTTTGGTCTGTTATGAAAATAGTTAATTCTATAAATATGAGGTTTCCGGCGTTAAGATTTTTACTAATTGTTCTATTTTTTATTTGCACTCAATTTAGTCTTTTCCCCCAATCTATTCCCCTCCTTGAAAACAGCTATTACAAGCTTGAAGGCTGGTTAAGCTCGGAACAGGCAAAGCTTGATTCGTTGAAAAACATTTTGAACCAAAGAGCAAAGAAAATTAACGAAGCGAAGAGTAAGGCTGATTTTAGCAAAGATGATGTTACTGGATTGATGGCTGGTTCAATCTCTGTTTCCAATGACATTGATGAATTGCAGAAAAAGATTGTTATCCTTCAGGCGAAACTTGAAAACATAAAAAATATGTTGAGTGAAAAATATTCGGCAAAGATCGATTCTTTGCAGGCGCTTCTAAAAACGAACAATCTTTCCAATGAAAAAATAAGCGGGGTAAAGGATGAGATATATTTATATACAGGGAAGAAGATATTGGTTATGCCGAAAATAGGTCTGCTTTCTTTTTACCCAAATAAAATAATTGAAATAAATTTAAATAAAATTGACGACCCGGCTCAAAAAAATGTTTATAAAGAATATCTGCAAAAAGCGCTTGGTGAAGTGGACAATCGTTTGAGTAATGTAAATCAATCTATCTCCGGAGTAGATAAAATTATTTCTCTTCAGAAAAAAACAGCCAGGTTTTTGGAGGAAACTGAATTCGGAATAAGCCTGCCGCAGCAGCCGTCTACTGAACCGGCGGTTTCAAACAATTTTCAATCCCCCCATGCTTTTTTCGTTGGAACAAATTCGACGGCAAATTCAGCGTTTACCTCCCAGGCAGAGGACTATAGTTTACTACTCAACCAATTGCATCAATCTATTTATCCTCAAATAAGCTGGACTGTTCAACCAGACTCCAGCCGGCAAAACTTAACATATCAGCAATATCATACATTGCTTGAAGAGCTTAAAAAAAGTCTGCTTGAATACAAATTTATAATTACTCATAAAATTGAAAATTCTCAATGAGTAAGAACGTTTCTATCATTTATTATTTCATTATATTTTTTATTTCTCAGTACTACCCTGTTACAAATAGTCAGTTTAAGTTATCCGCAAGTGCCGAGGCAGGATATTATAGTAGTTCGGGATCTTCAATTATAGGTCAAAGTGATTTATACAAAGATTTTGACGGTCAGTTGGGATATGTTTATAACGATGAGAAGAGAAATGCCGGTTTAAAGTTAATAGTGCATCCCGAATTTTACGGAAGTGAAAATATTTTGTCCACTTTGAATTTTGTTGCCGACGGCTCGTACCGCCAGGCAGAAAAATCTTTTGACTGGGGCTTCCGGCTTAACAGATGGTTGGATAACTTTAGTGGAAAAAATATTGATTTATCCTATGACGTATTTAATGTTTTAGCCGACGGTGATTTGTTCTTTATTAAAAATTTACCCCTCAGTTTATCAACTGGGTATGGATTTCAAAAAATTAAGGATAGTACCGGACAAAACCTGGATTTTTATCTTTTAGATTTAAGAACAAGTCTTCCACTAAGCAGTATTACAAAAATCGGATATGGGGTTTATTCGGAAAGCTTTTCCGTAAACGGATTATCTTCCTCTGCCGGGCAGCTTGTAAGCTTGCATTCCGCACAAACAGGAACCATTAATCAAAACAACGGATGGAGATTTGGTCCGCAAGCCGGTTTCTATTATTTAAAGGATGCTATAATAAATTTCGATTACCGTTTCATGGTTCATATCTCTGATCTTACAAATAGTTTTTCATACGAGCAATGGATACGCCTTGTTGCCGGCAAGTTGTTATCAGATAATTGGTCAGTCTTCCTCCTGACCGATTTATATTTTAGAAAATTTAATCTTAACAAACTTGGAGAAAATAATCTTAATCTTCTGTATACTTCAAATAATGTAGATAACCACGTCTATTTAAAAGCAGGTTATGATGTTTCAGATCATTTCGAAATTTATATAAGAACCGGGTACTTTAAAGAAAATCTCGTAAATAATAAATATTTATATTCAGGGTGGAATACTATACTGGGAATAATGATTGAAAATTAGCAAAGTACAATAGGTACAACACCTTAAATTAAAGTCTATTCTAAGAAAAAATTACGAAGTATTCATTTTAGATTCGGAAGCTTAATTTATTTCATCAGCAGTCAAATCTTTACCGCTAAATCCTTCGCCTAAGAAATCCATTTCAATTTGTTCAAGTGTCTTACCTTTAGTTTCAATAAGATACTTATAAACGAAAACTAAACATAATATGCACATTATTGCATAGATTAAGAATGTGAATCCGCCGTTTAAATTTTTAAGTAAAATTGGAAAAGTAAATGAAATAATAAAATTAGAACCCCAAAGACAGAAAACTGCTAATGCGGAAGCCTGGCTTCGAAGCCTGTTTGGGAAAATCTCGCCTATAAGCACCCAAACAATTGGACCTAATGATAAAGCAAAAAAAGCAAGATAACCCATAATAAAAATTAAAACCAGGTAACCTTCAAAATTATGAGTAAAATAAGCCCCGGAGATTGCAAATAAAAATAATCCCATTCCCGCGGATCCAATAAGCATTAATAACCGCCTGCCCATTCGTTCAATTAAAAGAATTGAAACAATTGTGAATGTAAGATTTACTAATCCCATTATCATTGTTTGAAACAATGCGGATTCGTTTCCTGCACCTGTGGATTTAAAAATTGCAGGTGAGTAATACATAATTACATTAATACCGGTAATCTGTTGGAAAACTGCAAGCAGAATTCCTATTACCATAAGTTTAAACATCTTTCCTCTGAACAATTCTTTAAATTGACCGGCGACTGTTCCCTTAACATTTAATAATATCCCATCGAATACCGCATGAGCAGTTTCTTCACCACTAATTTTAGTTAATATATTTAATGCCTTGTCATTTTTATTTTTAATAATCAGCCACCGCGGGCTTTCCGGTATAAAAAATAAAAAGATAGCGAATAGTCCTGAAGGAATGACCATTATTCCTAACATGTAGCGCCAATTATCAATACCATGAAATTTGTAAAGGAAATTATTAGAGACAAAAGCAAGCGCCTGACCTGTAAATGTTGCTAATTGGTTAAACGATACCATTCTGCCCCGCCAATTAGGTGGTGATATTTCGGATATATAAACAGGGGCTAATACGGATGCCGAACCAACAGCTACACCCGCAAGTATTCGGAAAACAATAAATTCTTTAAAACTATTTGCTAAAGAACATCCCAATGTTGAAATTAAGAATACGAAAGCCGTAAATAGCAACATCTTTTTTCTTCCCAAAACTTGACTGGGTTTCCCAATCAGTACGCAGCCAATCATACAACCGATTATAATTGAACTTACTGCCCAGCCTTTCTGGATATCATTTAAATTAAATACATGAGGAGATTGGATAAATTCAATTGCGCCTGAAATTACAGATGTATCAAAGCCAAACAAAAAACCGCCGACTGCTGCTATCAAGCAAACAAGGATTAAATATAATTTCATGCTTTAATCCCCGTATTTATCAATGAGTGTGTTTACCTTATTTCTATAGTAACTGAAATTTTTAAAATCCACATCGGGAGGAATCAAATGATCTCCAAATGGAATATAACCCCCGGTTTTCAGAACTTTATCGACGGGTTCTAAAAATTCATCAATACGTTTTTTACCTTTTTGTATGTCGGACTTTGGAATTCCGCCTAATATTTGCAGCTTAGGATATTTCTCGCGTACTTTAACAATATCCATCCCGCAATTGGTCTCGAACGGGTACATGCCTGTTACTCCGGCTTCAATGAATAAAGGAATTAGAGCGTTGCAATCGCCGTCTGTATCTAATAGAATAATTTTAACGCCTTTTGATTTTAGAAAATCAGCAATCCGTTTTATATAAGGCAGCATGAATTCCCTAACCATGTCCGTAGAAATCATACTGCCCTTTCCAAACGAAATGTCTTCCCAAATATGCCAATGGTCTATCTTCACTTGAGAGGTAATTTCTTCAAAAACCGCAAGCCAGATATTCGTAAAAGTATTAAGAATATCTTTTACTAATTCGGGCTCTAAGTAATACCATTGGAAAAGATTTTCATAACCTATCAGGTGTGCTAATGTTCCAAAAAAGCCTTGCGGGTAACCCCCTATCGCAAGGGGATAATCCCGGTTATTGTATTCGTTAATCAGCTGATTCCAATTGTTTGGGAAACGATCTTTAATATTGCTTAGATTTAATCTTTCTTCTTTTAATTTTTCCCAAGTTTTTAAATCTTTTATAGGCCAATCAAGGGAAGTTGGAATTGTTGCTTCGTCTTTTAAGAAAACTCTTTTTACGCCGTCAATATCAGTGTAAATCAATTTCTGTTCATTCTCATCATGGACTTTAACTTCGAACATCGGACAAAAATGTAAATTAACATCTACTAGCCTTTGCGTAAAATCCATTCCAAAATAATCGCGTACATCATGATCTAAAGGGAATCCCTGTGACGGAAAATATAAACCTCCAGCCAATACGGCAATTCCGTTGGGCAATTTGTCTATACCCCCATTTGTCCATGCCGGAGTATATAAGGAAGAAGTAGGAGTTGTAATGTTTTTATTTAATATCGGGTACTTTTTTAATGGTAAACCCTGGGAATACCAGTTAAGTACGGTCTCACCCCAATATCCAAATTCCCATTTAATTGAATGAACATTTGGATTAAAATTCATTACTTCATGAAAACGTTCTTGTAGTGTCATTTTTCCCTCAATATTTTTATTTGAAATTTTTTTGGTCGAATTAATTTACCTTCTCAAATAGTTCCGGTCAAAAATTGTGATTTTCTAAAAGTTTTATTTACCCATATTAGCTAATTTAATATTTTCTTCGGCATATCAGGATGATTCGGTCCGAAATGTTTCAGGATAACCATAGGCTGAAATTGGCTGTTATTGGAAATGGCAACTCCTGCTATTGCAGCATCTTCGCTGACGAAATACTCATCATTGCTTGCCTGACCGAAACGTAGCATAACGGAAGCTTCAGCATCATAAACTCCGAACTTGCCATGTCCTTGAATAATGATGCAGCCATATGCAGCGCCGTCTTTTATAGTCACCGTTTGTCCCGGCTTAATTGTTAATTCCTTAGCTGCGATATAATCATTATCATAGACAATCCATTTTTCTGTATGCTTTTCGTCCGAGTGAGAACATACAACCGGCGCACGGAAATATTTCTTTTTGTAATGCGGATCGATATTCTTTTCCCAATCCATTAGGCTCATAATGTAGTCAATATCATGTTTCTTGTCTACCGGACAATTCTCCACAAGAAACTCGTATGGATAAACTTCATTTGAAGTAATATTTTCATAGACGGAGTTCACATCGCTGTTCCATTGAGGTTCATATGTAAGATAAGAACCCGGCGCATGAAGAACTCCCGGCGGCGTAAACCATCCGGTTCCCAATTCAATTCGGTACGCGCGGGAAAGTTCGGTGATGCGGTTGTCGCTCGCTTCGTAAAGCAGCAAACGCTCACGTACCATTTCTTTAGTTACGTCGGGATCAAAACCAAAGTATGTTACCGGGAATTCACCCGGGTAATTGTTCATTTCCGGCGGGAAATAGTAGCCTTCCGGTTTTCCTAAACGATCAACCTCAGCGGCAGCTTCAAAACCTAAATGAAGATGAAAGAACAAAGGCGCCAGGTAATCGAAAAACTTCGAATACATAGGCCAGCCGCCGTATTTATTCATCAATTCTTTTCCGACAATCTTTTCCTTTAATTCATCAACAGCATCTTTAAAAAGAAATTTTTCCTTTAACTTTCCGCTGAAAGGCAGAACGTAGCTCATGCCTTCATCCTGCGGTGCGAGCTCGCCGTTCATTGCAGGGATTACAGAAGAAAACCAGCGCTCTTTAATTGAACCGCGCTTAGTGCCTAAAGCGTAATAATCATCGGGGTGAAGTCTTAAACGCAGTCCGGCTTTGCTGAATCGGCGCGGTACAAATGTTGGCACTAATCTTAAAATGCCTTTTCCTTGGTTAAATGTTTCCTGAATTATGTTCATAACTCTATCCTTTATTTTAAGAAATTATTTACATTCTCTTTCGTTACAAGCTGGAAAGGAATGAAATTTGTGTGTTTAATCTTTTGTCCTTTAACAAGTTGATCGGCTAATTCTACCGCCAAAGAACCCTGACCATGAGCATCCTGGAAAACAGTCCCGGCTAATTCTCCGTTGGATACTGCCGTTAATGCATCAGATATTGCATCAATGCCGATAACAAAAATTTTTTTCTGCTTTCCCGCTCCGTAAATTGCTTTATATGCGCCCATTGCCATCTCATCGTTTTCTGCAATAACCGCGTCAATCTTTCTTCCGGCTGATAACCAGTTTTCCATTACCGACAACGCTTGAGCTCTATCCCAATTGCCCGTTTGCTGGGCTATAATCTCTGCATCGGAAAATTTTGAAAGAACTTCCTTTATGCCTTTAGTGCGCTGTATTTCTGCTGAATGCCCGTAAGGTCCCTGGAGCAAGACAACATTTCCTTTACCGTTAAGCAGCCTTATAATTTCTGAAGCTTCTATTTTTCCGGCTTCAACATCGGGAGAGCCCACATATGCATTGGCTTTATCTAAGTTGGCAACTATCGAATTCACTACTATTATAGGTTTATGCTCGCGGACTGCTATATCAACTGCGGGAGATGATCCATATTGATCTTCAGGATTCAAAATTATTGCATCAACGTTTCGAGCGACAAAATTTTCAATTTGCGAAACCTGTTTTTCAGCATAACCCTGACCGTCAAGCTCAACAAGATTTATGTTCAATTCTTTAGCTTTTAAACGGATAGCATCCTGCAGTCTGATTACGAATTCATTTTGTAAATCTTGATAAGAAATTCCGATTGTAATTTGGTGTCCTGATTTTGAATTCCGGCTGCAGCCAATTAGAACGGATGAAATTAAGATAGCGACTATTATTAAATCTAACTTAATATTGAACCGTTTAATGAATATCAAGATAGCAATCCTTTCTTCAGAACGAAAATCCTTTAACGAATACAGAATTCTGAAATCCTTTTAACATTAGTTTCAATTACTATGCATTTTTTGATTTTTTATCGAGAAGAACCGCCAGCACTATAATCAGGCCCTTCACAATTAACTGCCAGTAGGAAGATACATTAAGCATATCAAGTCCGTTATTCATAACTCCGATGATTAGCGCGCCGGCAACTGTTCCGGCAATCGTACCTACACCGCCGCTCAGGCTCGTACCACCAATTACAACCGCTGCAATTGCATCAAGCTCGTATCCCTGCCCGGTAGCCGGTGAAGCGGACATTACCCGCGAAGATAAAACAATACCTGCAAGCCCAGATAATGCTCCTGTTATTGCATAAACGGAAATAATAATTAGATCGGTATTTATCCCTGAAACTTTAGCTGCCAATTTATTTCCTCCCACTGCATATACATACCTGCCAAATCGGGTGTAATGTAAAATGAAAACTCCGCATAATACAACTGCGAGAAAAATGATAACAGGAATAGGTATTCCGGCAATGTAGCTGCCCCCGATTTTATCATATGAATCGCTTAGGTTGATGACCGGTCGTCCGCTGGTATAAACTAATCCCATTCCGCGTGCGGCAGTCATCATGCCCAGTGTAACGATAAATGGCGCCAATCTTTTTTTAGCTATGAGCACACCGTTAATTACACCGCAGGTTAAGCCCGTAATCAATCCAAGCGCCAAAGGTACTATCAGGGGATACGTTCCGGGATGTGCAAACGATGTAGCAATCACTGCGGATAATGCTACCATAGAACCGGCGGAAAGATCAATACCGGCTGTAATTATTACTAACGTCATCCCGACAGCAATGATACCGTTTACTGAAATCTGCCTGAGTATGTTAATTATATTTGATGGGGTTAAAAACGGTGGCGAGATTATTGCAAGAGTGCATGTCAGAAGCAAGAAGGCAAAGTAAATTCCGTACTTCGAAAGAAAAGCCTCCGCATTTTTAAAATTATTCTTTCTCGTTCCCATAGGTACAATCTTTCCTGTTTCAGTTTGGCTTTGCATATTTTCCCTCTCCAGAAGTATCACTTAGTTACGCTGCCCATTGCAGTATTAATAATTCGTTCTTGATTAAAATCGTTCCGTTCAAATTCGGCGCTGATTCTTCCATGATATAGGACAATGACACGGTCGCACATTCCCATTATTTCCAATAACTCCGATGATACTATAATTATCGTTTTGCCTTCTTCGGCTAATCGGCTTATTATCTTGTATATTTCTGCTTTCGCTCCTATATCAATTCCTTGGGTAGGCTCGTCTAAAATTATAATATCCGGATTATTCAACAGCCATTTTGCCAAAACAACCTTCTGCTGGTTCCCGCCGCTTAGAGTGCTTACAGCTTGGTTTTTGTTGTGAGCTTTTATTCGCAGCTTTTTAATCTCCTCGTCTGCAATTCGATTTTCTTTATCAAGCAGAAGAAGCTGGTTGAAGCGGGTTATATTTTTTAGACTCACTAAAGTGATGTTGTCCTTTACGGACATTTTCAAATTAAGCCCTTTCAACTGCCTGTCATCTGTTATTAGAGCAATCCCGTAACGTATTGCATCAGCTGGTGTTTGAATGTGAACATTTTTACCATTAATTTTAATTCGTCCTGTATCCGCTCGCTGCAATCCAAATATAGTTTCCATAATTTCAGATCTACCGGCGCCCATCAGACCTGCAAATCCCAGCACTTCCCCCTTCCTGGCTTTGAAGCTTATATCCTGAAACTTTCCTGATTGAGTCAAGCTTTCTACTTCAAGTGTTACCTGACCTTTCTCTGAATTAACTTTTGGGAACAACTCACTGATTGTGCGACCTACCATTAATCTAACTAAAGTATTCTGATCGAACTCTTTGGAGGGGCGCGTTTCGATGTAACGCCCGTCGCGCAGAACAGTAATGCTGTCGGCAATGCGAAATATTTCATCCATCTTATGAGAGATGTAAATTATAGCGACGCCTTTGGATTTTAGATTTAGAATAATTTCAAACAGCTTCGCAACTTCTTTACCGGTAATAGCTGATGTCGGCTCATCCATTATGATGATACGGGAATCGTATGACATAGCTTTTGCAATTTCTACCATTTGTATTTCAGCAACGGATAAATCTCCCAATGCTGCATCCGCATTTATTGAAATATCCATCTCGCTAAAAAGGGACAGCGTTTGTTCACGTTGTTTCTTTTGGTTTACAACACCCATGAACCGGTAACAAGGCTCCTTTCCGAGATAAATATTTTCCGATACAGTCATCGCTCTTACTGGGTTTAATTCCTGATGAATCATGGCAATGCCGAGCTGAAGCGCTTCCTTTGCGCTTCTGATATCTACTGGCTTTCCATCTAAGTAAATTCTGCCCTCGTCTTTTCGGTAAATCCCGGATAAAATTTTCATGAGAGTTGATTTGCCTGCTCCGTTTTCGCCCATTAATGCGTGAACTTCGCCCTTTGCTGCTTCAAGCCTCACTGAATTCAAAGCCGGGATACCGTAAAAAGACTTCGAAATGTTTTCCATCCGGAGAGCAAGATTTTGGGAATTATGCAAATTCTTATTATTTAAAATGGTTCCGTTCATTCTTACCTGTAAAATGGAAAAAAAGGACATTCTTCCTGGTTATTAATTTGTAAATCCTAATTAAAGCTATTCCAGCAATCCTCTAATGCACCGGATATTTTTTTATAGAGCGCAAACTTTTTGTCGTAAATAGAATAATTCGCCGGATTTGGCTCAATTCGGCATTTAATATTAACCATGTTTTGTGCAGCTTCTTGTAAATCTTTATAGACTCCGGCGGCAACAGCTGCAGCCATAGCGCAACCCAAAGTCCCTAATTCTTTTGTATCAACAATTTCAACCGGAAGCTTAAATACATCGGAAAATATTTGTACCCAGGATAGAGAATTAGCCGCGCCTCCTGCAAGTCGGACAGCGCTGGTATTAGTACGGTTAGCTAACAATTTTTCAAAATGTATCATGTGGCAATAAACAATTCCTTCTAATACGGCACGAATTATTTGTGGTCTCGTATGATGGCTGTCCAATCCAATAAATGACGCTTTTGCACTCGGAATATAATTAGACCCAAATAAATATGGTAAGAATATGATGTTTTGTTCGTCAGCTGATACTTTTGCAGCCAATTCATCACAATACTCCAAAACATTAATGCCCAGTTCTTTTGCTTTTTGTTTTTCTTCCGCTAAAAACATTTCTATAAACCATTCGTAATTGCTGGCAGAAGTGGGGCTGCATTCTTCAATCAAGTAATAGCCTGGAATGCAATAAAGAGAATTCATCATGATCGATTTATTCAATACGGGTTGCTTGGATATATACTCATTGATGCTCCAGGTGCCTGCTATTACACATATATTATCTTCGTTAGATATATCCATTGCGATAGCGCAAGCGTCTATATCAAACATTCCCCCGGCTAGAGGTGTGCCTTCTTTAAGTCCGGTCTCAGCGCTAGCCAGTTTGCTTACCCGGCCGCAATATTCAGTTGAATATTTCAATGGCGGCAGAGCTTCATAAAGTTCTTCGAGATTAAATTCCTTAAGCAATTCGCGGTCGAAACAAACATCTTTAATGTTCATTAAGCTTGAGCCTGAATAATCAGTTACTTCGGCATATGCTTGATCTGTTAATTTAAACCGGATGAAATCTTTTACTTCGAATATCCATTTAATATTTGTGAGAACCTCCGGTTTATTATCTTTAAACCAGCATAGAAGAGAAACCGGTTGACAAGCAAGAATTTTTTGAAATGTTTTTTGAAAGACCCTATCTGCCGTACCATCTTTATTCCATTTATCAGGATACATCCACGCCCTTGAGTCCGTAGAGACAATACCGTTGTAACAGGGCTTATTATCCTTACCCCAAAGATATAATCCCTTTCCATGCCCTGTGCAGGCAACTCCTTTTACTTCTTCTGCTTTTATTCCGGACTTAACAATACTTTCTTTAATTACCTTGACGTTGGCGCTCCACAGTTCATTCATGTCACGTTCGGTAAAACCAGCCTGCGGTGTTATCATTTTAAGTTTAGACGAAGCCGATGCTATTTCTTTTCCGGCTGCATCAAAAATAACGGCCTTGCACATGCTACCACCGTTATCGATACCCATAAAATAAGTCTTCATATTATTCCTTGTGGTTTATAATTCGAGAAATATTGATCTAATAAATTGGTTGGCGTATAATAATTGATGTTTCCAATCATCATTTCCGGTGTACCAAAATTCTGCAAGAAACATCTTAACCCCCATTTCATATGTTATTTTAATTGCATCCGGAAAATTTACATGACCGGTCCCGTAAGGTATTTCTCTGTATTTCCCGGGTACAGTCTCTTTTAAATGTAAAGCAGCAATATGTCCTTTGCCGGTAAGCAAATCATCAGAAACATTTTGCCCATAGAGCCAGGCAGCATTGGTAATGTTACCCAAGTCAGGATATATTTGAAGGTATGGAGAATTTATAGCTTTAACATAATACATAGCTTTTTCTACTGTATTTAAAAATTCTGTTTCCATAGTCTCAAAAGCTAGAATCACACCCTTTTTTGCCGCCATTTGCGTACATGAACGCAGATTTTCAAAAAAATATCGTTTTGTATTCTCATTAGATGCATTATAATATTCATCATACCCGGCGATCTGAATAATCCGTATGCCGGTATCACAAGCAAAATCTATTGCATCAGATATAATTTCCATTCCTCTAGTTCTAATTTTTTCATTTTCGCTGCCAATAGGATATTTTCGATTGCCGCTCAAACACATGGATAATATTTTAACTCCCGTTTCCAAAGATGCCTCAAGAAGGTCATATCTTTGCCGCTTCTCCCATTTCAAGCGGCTTAGTTTTTCGTCGGATTCATCAATGCTTATCTCTAAAAAATCGAAATTTGATTCTTTAGTTCCTATCAACTTTTCTTTCAGCGACAGAGTATTAGGCATAGATTTTTCGTAAAGACCTAAAAAGTAGTTAGACATTTGTCAATTATTTCCTCCTTTAGACTTATGCTTATTAGTTGTCATAGACTATTTTTAAGATCTCCGTTGCTTATATATTTTCTCTGTTTATCCGTCAAGTTAAATTCAAAAGTAAATTAGTCATCCTTAAGGTTAAAAAATTTGCGAAACACAGCCATTTCAAGTTTTTTAACCGGGTAACAATATTACAATTGTGCGACTTCACCTTCCTACAGCACCGCTTCTTCGGTCACATTGGCTGAATCATTTATATAAATTCCTAATTTATATTTGCGCGCCTAAGACACTGAAGAATAATAAATTTTTCCTGTCCTCAATATCAAATTACCCTGATCTCATATCTTAATAAGAAATAACGTTTTGATATTAACTTAGTTTTTAATAACAAGTTTGTTATGTCTGTCTTTAAAATTCTTTACGGGTAAAATTCAAAAATACACATTCTTGTTATGAATAACTTAAAGTAAGTTAGAAATACCCGACATATATATTTTGGCAAAAACTATTCACTTTTTGATATAATGCTTTCCATGAAATTTCAATACTTCAATTACATTTGCCTGGTTCCGAAGATATGAATTGTGGTGCAGCGACTACGGAAGCATGATTCACTATAATTTAAAAGTGAAAGAATTATCCTTGCTCATTATCACAATGAGCTACGGCTTCACGTAGCAAAAAAAACCAGCATTTAAAGAGAAACTAATAAAAATGATAACCCCGGAACTTGGCTTTGAATGTGATAATGGTGAAAACACTTGTAACTCCTGAAACCTTAAGGTTTATACACAATAACAGTAGTTCTTTTCTCACATATTCAATTTATCTTACAATTCATTTAATAATCCCGCCACTAGCTGCTTGATGCGCTGAAAGTAAATCCCTCACGGTTGTCCAACGTATACTGGGATAGCGATTGTTATCGAGCAAAGTTATATTTGACCTTTCGTCTATCATGTTACGCATGTATTGCATTCCTTGCCATGCTGGGTAAAGTTCCTTTTCTTCGGGAGCAACCGTGCGCGCAATCTTTATAATAGCGCTGAGCATTCGCGGACCTCCTGCACGAAACAAGTGAAAATTTTTTCCAGTTGCTTCATTTACCGCTGCTTTTATCTCTCGAGCGCTGATTTGATCGCCGGCAATTCGGAGAAATCGAGGAGTGGATGGCTCAAGAGCTGCATTTGCTGTGAATTCGGCAGTATTGTCTATTGTCGTAAAGCTCATTCGATGGTCAGCATTTCCCCAATATAGAACTATTTTCTGTTTGAAAAGTATGAGCGGCATTTGACCGGTCAGCATCTCGGCAAATGCGCCATTGAAAATTGTTGTTGCTGAAATTGAAGACTTATCAAGGTATTCATGAAATTCTCGTCTCAAATCTAAATTACGGTTTTCACCTGCTGAAAATTTTGTAAAGTCTAATGAATAGTCTGATGGTATAAAGCGAGGCACACCTGCGGCTATTGCTGCATCCAACAATATCTTTTGAGTATCTAAAATTACTTCGCGTAAGCCTGCCAATGCAGAAACGACACAAGATACTCCATTGCAAGCATTTGTTACCTGTTCTATATTTGAAATGTCTGTTTGAAACACTTTTACACCAAGATTCTCAAGGTCTTTTATCTTGTCAATGTTACTGCTTGCTCTAACAACAACCCGAACTTCAGCGCCTTTTTTAAGTAAAGCATTGATAATTCTTTGACCTAAATTGCCTGTCCCGCCTGCTATTAATATTATTCTTTTCATTTTTTCTTATCCTATCCTGAATTTTTTATGTTATTCTGCGCGGCAAAATGACGACTATTTTCTTGTCCTTTAGTCCATTTGCAATTGCTGTAAAATTTCATTTTTAACGATTGCCTTTATATTTATATAATCCCGAATCGGTGGATAACCAGATGTTGCCGTATGAATCTTCAGCTATTCCGGTTAGACCGCTTATATTCAGCCCGGTGTTAGCGTTGTCAAAAAGAGTCGGTGATGCAGGCGAAGTAAACATTACTAAACCCTGATCAGTTCCGACCCACTTAACATTTTTGCTGTCAATAAAAATAGCTGTGGTCTTACTATATGTAGGAGTCGGATAATAGTTATGCCAGCTTGTACCATCAAAACAAGTTAAACCGTGACCAAGTTTATTATCCATGCCGTAGCCAATCCAAACTTCTCCTGTTGGT
>Ga0181520_10001104_pt1 | contig 56492 bp, 54 predicted proteins | sample PEATcosm2014_Bin_29_FD_132451 | JGI IMG/M metagenome (GOLD analysis project Ga0181520, IMG submission 132451) | Peatland microbial communities from MTU Mesocosm Facility, Houghton, MI, USA - PEATcosm2014_Bin02_30_metaG | ecosystem: Environmental > Terrestrial > Soil > Wetlands > Peat | place... | reverse complement strand
TGGATCGTTCCCGCCGGCGCAACCTTCCCCGCTGAAGGCACCACGGTCGTAAACGAAGTCAAAGTAAAGCCGGTTCCGCGAGCCGCCCTGCACGCTAAAAAGGCAGCTCACCACAAGAAAGCACACAAGAAAGCAAACCACTCGTAGTCACATTAACTCGTAGCCACTGACCACCGGGCGCCCGTCATAAAGCGTGCGCCCGGTGCGGCCCTCCCGGTTGGATGTGCTGTCTTTGATGACATTCCGCCGGGAATTTTTTGTGCCTTTCAGCCCCGGATCGGCGGTCTGGTTTCGGGCAAAATCCGGTAACAGGAAGCAACTATGAGCCCAGTTGAATCACAATCATGCAGGCGGGTTCGCCACGAGGGTTTGCGACGAGGATTGCGACATTGAAACATTGGATTGCGCTGGTCTGTGTTCTGCTGCTTCTGGCTCCGGTTTCTGCGCTGGCGCAATGGCGGTCGCTTGGTCCCTACGGCGGCAACGCTCGTGCCTTGGCTTCTAATCCGACCTATCCGGACCACGTTCTCCTCGGCTCTGGCGATGGAACTTTGTTTGAGTCCCTTGATGGCGGACGCCGCTGGAGCTACTTCGCGCACCTTGGTTCCGGCGATGACCTGATGCTGGAAGATATTGTCCTCGATCCAGCACATTCTTCGACCATTTATGTAGGTGGTTGGAGTCTCTCCGGTACTGGAGGGGGGTTCTTCGTAAGCCGCGACGGCGGCCGCAGTTGGAGCGAGCCGGTTGCTTTGCGCGGCAAAAGTATTCAGGCACTGGCGCTGGCGAATTCAGATCCGCGCATTCTGATCGCCGGGGCGCTCGACGGGCTTTACCGCAGCACCGATAGCGGAGAGAGTTGGGAGCGCATCACCCCGGTAGGCGACCCCGATCTGAGGAACTTCGAGTCGGTGGCAGTGGACCCACGCGATCCGAAGATTATCTACGCTGGAACCTGGCACCTGCCCTGGAAGACGACAGACGGCGGAGCGACCTGGAGCAGTATTAGACAGGGCGTGATCGACGACTCCGATGTCTTCTCCATCACGCTCGACCGCACCAACCCGGAGACGGTTTTTGCCAGCGCCTGCTCAGGTATTTACAAGAGTGAAGATGGCGGCTTGCTGTTCCACAAGATTGAGGGGATTCCTGGTACCGCCCGCCGCACCCGGGTTCTGCGGCAAGATCAGCACAATCCGCAGACGGTGTACGCCGGAACCACGGAAGGGCTATTCAAGACCACGGATGGCGGCAAGACTTTTCAGCGCATCACTCCAGCGAATTTCATTCTCAATGACATACTGCTGGACCCGCGTAATTCGGGGCGGGTATTGATCGCTACCGACCGCGGTGGCGTGTTTGCCTCGGATGACGCAGGCGTAACTTTCCATTCCGCCAATGACGGATTTTCCCAGCGCCAGATCACCGGCGTGGTGGCGGGCCGGAATGATCCCTCCGATCTCTACGCGGGGGTGCTGAACGACAAGGAGTTTGGCGGCGTCTTCCATGCTCACGACGGTGTCTGGACGCAGATGAGCGCAGGCCTCGGTGGTCTGGATGTTTTCGATCTCGCACTGTCGCGGCGCGGGCAACTGGTGGCTGCCACCAATCGCGGATTTTTTCTGTTCGACACCGGGGGTCGGAGATGGCAGCCCAGCAGAATCTCGACGACCACGAAACCGCCGCCTGCACCGCCGCGCGGCAAAGGCAGGAAAGCGGTGACACCGAAGCCGCCCCGGGCGCTCATCACCCGGTCTATTTTCGCAGGCCACGTGCGAGCCCTGGCCCTGGCAAACCGGCGCTGGTATGCGGCCACCGATGCTGGAATCCTGCACAGCGACAACGAAGGCATGAGCTGGAGCGGCGGGCCCATCGAGGAGGAGAAATCCTTTTTCTCCGTCGCCGCCCACGACCAGATGGTGGTGGTGGCATCCGTGAGCGGGGTATGGGTAAGTGCCAACTATGCCCAACACTGGTTACGCCAGCCTCTTCCACCAGAGGTGACCCGCGTATATTCAGTTACCATCACCCACGATGATGCGGTCTGGGTCTCGACCCGGGAGGGAGCATTTCACTGGATTCGCAAATCGTTTGACGAAGGAGAGTGGGAGCACGAGTCGAACGGCCTGCCTGCCCGCGAGGTGACCTCAATTCGCGAACAAGGCGATCTCCTGCTGGCGGCCGTTGCGGCGAATACGGTGTACGTGAGCCGGGACCAGGGGCAGAGCTGGAAAGTCGTCGCGCCCCCCTCGGCCTTCGAGGTCACTGGAGCCGTGATGCAGGGCGATGCACTGTATATGATCAGCCGGCATCATGGCGTGCTGGCACTGGAGCCTGATGCCCTGGCAATTACGGGGCTCCAATAGGCGCATGGAACTGATCGGGAATCCTGTACTACGGATCTGCTAACAAGAGGATTAAATACGAACATTCTCCAGACTCCGCTTCAAAGCGGAGTTTTTTTTGGATTGCAGCTGATTCTTGCGCCGCGCTTCGTCCGATCCGCACGGTTTGACGTTCTCCCTTTCAGGGAAAACGTCCCGATGTGGTAACTCATTATAAACAAATAACTTGATTCGTGTCTCAAGCGGCTCTGTTCCGTTTTAAAAATGCGACGGTATGACGTGGCGGGTGGCGGCTACCCGCAGACTATGGAGAAACCCTGGTCCTGCAACCATTTGCGATTTCTAACCCGATTTGGTACGCGCATTGCATTCAGAAATGGCATGAACTCCGAAATGAACCCGAGCGATGCGAACGGTTCTCCGGTAATTGCCAGCCAGGGGTTGGTCATTATGGACAGCTCTGACGTGCGCGACATGCGACATCGCCTGCACGAGCTGGCGAATGTCTTCACCGGGGTCATGTTGTCGAGTGGTTTGCTTGGTCAGTATCTGGAAGGGGGTTCACTGCAACGTTATGCAACCGACATTGCGGAAGGCGCTGAGCGTGGCTCTGCCTTGGTGCGGGAGCTGCGCAGCCAGTTACTGGCCGCCTGTGTTGAGACGGAAGCGGCTTCGCGGGGTAATGCAGAGGGCTCGATCCAGGGACAGTAAGGGATTGACCAATAAAGGACTTTACCTAGAGGGCAGGGATGGGAGGCAATGGTGATGATGCAGACAAGCACAAGCGCTGAACAGTTGCGGGTACCCGGTCACAATTCGGGCGTGTCCCACGGCACACGAATGGGTGACGCGAGCACTTCTAGTACTGAAGTGGCAATCAGTACAATTCTGGGTGCACTAGCCATGGAACCTGATCGCGACAAAGCGGAGGCAAATTTGCTCAACCTACTCATTGTAGACGATGAGAGGTCGATCCGTGAAGGCTGTCGCGATATCGCCCAGAGTATCGGATATTCCACCTACATTGCAGATAACGCGGAACATGCATTTCGCGTGCTGGACACGACCAGCATCGACGTGGTGCTGCTCGATATGCGCCTGCCGGGGCTGGGCGGACTGGAAGTTCTAAAAGAGGTCAAGCGCCGCCGGCCCGAAACGGTCGTCATCGTCATGACCGGCTATGCCAGCGTACAGTCGGCCGTTCAGGCGATGAAGCAGGGTGCCTACGACTATGTGACCAAGCCGTTTAACCTTGACGAGCTGCGTCTCATTCTGGATCGGGTGCTCGGGCATCTCCAACTCTCCAGCGAAAACCGCATCCTTCGCCAGCAGGTCAAGAGCCGGGAAGGTTTTGGCGCCATCGTGGGGCGTTCGCCGGAGATGGAGAAACTCTATCGCATCATCTCCAAGGCAGCGCACAGCTCGCACCCAGTTTTGATCCTGGGCGAGAGCGGCACCGGCAAGGAGCTGGTGGCGCGCTCCATCCACTACTCCGGGCCCTATCGCGACAAGCCGTTTGTGGCCATCGATTGCGGTTCCCTGGTGCCCACGCTGATCGAAAGCGAACTGTTCGGCTATGTCAAAGGGGCTTTCACCGGCGCCAATAAGAACAAGGATGGGCTGTTGCAGGCGGCCGACGGAGGGACCATTTTCCTCGATGAAATCGGCGAGCTGCCGATCGATCTGCAGTCCAAGCTGCTACGCGCCCTGCAGGAAAAAGAAGTGCGTCCGGTGGGCGGCACCAAAGCCGTGCCCGTCGACGTGCGGGTGCTGGCGGCCACCAATCGCGACCTGGAGCACGCCGTTGCCCAAGGCACCTTCCGCAAGGACCTTTACTTCCGGCTCAATGTACTCAGTCTGCGCATTCCCCCGCTGCGCCAGAGGAAACAGGACATTCCCTTGCTGGTGGGACACTTCCTCGAGCGGCTGGCTCGTACCTCAGGAGTGCAGCGCAATATCAGTGACGACGCCTTGAAGCTCATGCTCAGCTACGATTGGCCGGGCAACATCCGGGAGCTGGAAAACTGCATTGAGCGCGCCTGCGCGTTGACCAGCGGTCCGACGGTTCACATCGCCGATCTTCCCACCACGATTCAGAACTGGCGGGAGCAGAGCGAGCCGGCGGCCGACCGAGCTATTCCGCGGCGCGGTATCATGCCGATTGCCGAGATGGAAAAGCAAGCCATCCTGGGGGCCATCGAGTTGCTGCACGGCGACAAACTCGAAGCGGCGCGCCTGCTTGGTATCGGCAAAACCACCCTGTATCGCAAGCTCAAAGAGTACGGCGCGCTGCAATAAGAACGCGGTCAACTGGACTGACGAGGACAACCCAATCCTGCGGCTGTACCCGTGCATGCTGATAAACCCTGTGAGGAGATCATGATTCTACTTGTGACATCGAGCAATCGCCGCCTTGAGTGCGGCGCCGCCTTGGAACACGCCATCGGCGAGTCGGTTGAGGTCTGCGAAACGGTTCGCAAAGCAGCTTCGTTACTGCGCAACAATGAGTATTCGTCGGTGATCCTGGACGACCCCATGGTGGAGGTCGAGGCCGAGGCTCAGGAGTCTCTGTTGAATAATATCGGCTTGGCCGTTCCGGTCTATGTCAACCTTGCGGTCAGCAACGCCGGGCGGGTCGCCTGGGAGCTCCGGCTGGCGCACCGCCGCCATCGCGAATCGCGGATGATTGCGGTGCGCGCCGCCGAGTCGCAGCTCCGCAGCGAAATTCGCGATGCCGTGACCGGTATTCTGCTCTCCACCCAGCTGGCCATGCGGTCGCCGGATATGCCGACCGACGCCGTGGAAAAGCTGACCTCAGTATGCCAGCTTGCCAGCAATATCCGCTCCCGGCTGGAAAGTGTAAACTAGCGCCTTATTCGCCGCAGTTTTTATATTCTGGGTGGCGTGCGCCTCCCGTCTGCTATCCGTTATCGGCTGAGCTGGGCGCGCGCAAACTCAAGAAAGTTTCAAGGGTGGTGCAAGCTGCCTTTCCGCCGCGCGTTTTATTCTGCACCGGCCAACTTCACGCGAGCTGCTCCCTTCTTAGCTATAGGCCTAGTTCCTGGCCACGGAGGAACCAAGCGTGCTTTGGACAATCTTCGCGATTTTGCTCGTGCTCTGGTTGCTGGGATGGGGCTTCCATATTGCGGGCTCACTGATCCACCTGCTGCTGGTGATCGCCCTGGTGATTGTGGTAATGAACTTGCTAAGAAGGCGGGCCGTGTAGCAGTGGTTTTCCCGTGCAACTCGATGAATTCGGTGTGCCTTCCAGCGAAGAGGCATCCCGAGTAGAAGGCCGTGCCTCTAAGCTTCCAGGCAGGGAACGCACAATGAACTCCACTGCTGACGGAGCCGATGTCCCCATTGCAGAGTCTTCCATCCACCTATCCGGCTTCCACTCCTGACCGTCTGGCGCAGCAGATATCAGAGCTGGGAGACTGGTTCCACAACATCGATCTGCATGGCATTCAGACCGCGCCCAACCATTTCCTTGGCGATTTTCCCAATGTTAAGTGGCGGCACATCTCCCCGGTGATTCCGTTGGACCTGAGCGGAGCCACGGTTTTGGATATCGGCTGCAACGGCGGCTTCTACTCACTGCAGATGAAGATGCGCGGAGCCAAGCGGGTGCTTGGGATCGATATCTGCGACCGCTATCTAGACCAGGCGCGCCTCGCCTCGCGGACGCTCGGCCTGGAGATCGAACTGGAAAAGCGAAGTGTCTATGAAGTGGAGGAGATCGCGGGACAGTTCGACTTCGTCATCTTCATGGGCGTGCTCTATCACCTGCGCTATCCGCTCTATGCCCTGGACAAGGTAGTGACCAAGGTCGGAGGAAAACTGATCTTCCAGACCATGATCCGCGGCTCCGATGAGTTGAAGCCCTGGGAGAGCGACTACGACTTCTGGTGCAAGGAGATGTTTGCCGACCCCTGCTGGCCGCAGCTGTACTTTATTGAGCAGAGTTATTCGAAGGACCAGACGAACTGGTGGATTCCCAACCGGGCTGCCGCCGAAGCCATGTTGCGCTCCTCCGGACTGGAGATTGAGTCGCACCCGGAGAGTGAAACCTGGATCTGCACTCCGGATGAGAGGTCACGCGCGGGGAGTTTTGTACATCACATGGAGTTGGACGGGACGCTCTAGCCGGAAGCCGTCCGCCGAGGATGCGACGCATTGCGAGGGGTAAGGCCTGATGGTGGAAGCCATAGTGTTGTGGAACGAACCCAACAACCTATCACATTGGGATTTCAATCTCGATCCAGAGTGGAAGCAGTATGCCGCCCTCGTCCATGCGGGGGCAAAGGCGATTCGCGAGGTGAATCCGGACATTCGGATCGTGCTGGGCGGCATCTCGCCGATCGATCCCCGATTCATCGAACTGCTGGCTGGCTATGGAGTGCTGGACTCGGTGGACATTGTTGCGGTGCACGGTTTTCCGTTGGACTGGAATCACTGGAACATCTCCGAGTGGCCGAGGAAGTTGGACGAGATCCGCGCCGTTGTCGGAGGCAAGGCCATCTGGGTCAGCGAGGCCGGTGCCTCGTCGTTCGGAGCCGAAGAAGTGCAGCTATTCGGATTGCGCCGGACGGCCGAGCTGTTGCTTCCCCTGGTGGAGCGCGTGCACTGGTACAGTCTCTTCGACTTGCCCGCCACTTGGACGGCCACCACGCGCCATAAGGAAGCAGAAGGCAGTGCCTACTATCGTCATTACTACATGGGACTGTTCCGCGAGGATGGCTCGCCGAAACTTGCGGCGGCGAATTTCCCGGCGGGACTGGGCGTCTGCCAGTGGTTCCACTTTGAGGATCACCGGCTCGAACTCGGCGTGCGGCGGTTGCGCGAATTGGGTGTGCGTGCGGTGCGTACCGGCATCAGTTGGGCAGACTGGTTCCGTCCCGCCTCGGAGGGGTGGTTCGATCGCCAGATGTCGGCACTCGATGAATTCGATACCACCATTACCCTGTGCTTCACCCCGGAGCATCTGGGGGTCGCGCCGCACTACACCAGCCCTGCTAAGGATCCGGCGGACTTCGCGGAGTTTGCGCGCTGGTCCGTGCTGCGCTACGCGCCTCCCGGGCGCACCTCCGGCGTGAGCCTGCCCGGAGAGCGCGCCATTGTTGTGGGAGCGGAGGAAGCATGAGCAAGAAGATTCTGGTGACCGGAGGCGCCGGATTCGTAGGCTCGCACACGGTGGATGCGCTGTTGCGCGAGGGGCATTCGGTGCGGGTATTTGACGATCTTAGCGATCAGGTTCATCGGGGCAGCATCCCGTCCTATCTTTCGCCGGACGCCGAGTTCGTGCGCGGTGACGTGCGCAATCCTGAAGCGCTGCGCAAGGTGGTCTCCGATGTGGATGTGGTCTATCACTTTGCCGCGGCCGTCGGTGTCGGCCAGTCAATGTATGAAATCGCTCGCTACATGGAGATCAACACCCAGGGGACAGCAAACCTCTTGCAGGCGCTGCTGGAACGAAACGGCCGGCTGGAAAAGCTGATTGTGGCTTCGTCGATGTCGATTTACGGAGAGGGTTCGTACCGCTGCGAACAGCACGGCATGGTGGCGCCACCACCGCGTCCGGCGGCGCAGTTGCGGGCCAGGCATTGGCAGATTGCGTGTCCGCAATGCGCGCAGCCACTGGAACCTGCGGCGACGGCCGAAGGCAAGCCGCTGCAGTGCAGTTCCATTTATGCGCTCAGTAAGAAAGATCAGGAGGAGATGTGCCTGCTGTTCGGCCGCACCTATGGCGTGCCGGTGGTTGCGCTGCGTTATTTCAATATTTATGGCACCCGGCAGGCGCTCTCGAATCCCTACACAGGAGTTGCCGCGATCTTCGCCTCCCGCCTGCTGAATCGCCGCGCGCCGTTGATCTTTGAGGATGGCGAGCAGTTGCGCGACTTTGTAAGCGTGCACGATGTCGTGCAGGCGAACCTGCTGGCGATGCTACGCAGCGAGGCTGATGGACTTGCCCTAAACGTCGGTTCCGGCGAGCCGATTAGGATTCGTCAAGTGGCTGAAATTCTGGCTGCCACCCTTGGACTGCAGACGTCGGCGGTGATTACCAGCAAGTATCGCGCCGGAGACATCCGGCATTGTTATGGAGACATCTCGTTGGCCCAGCGGTTGTTGGACTACAGTCCGCGCCAAAAGTTCGAAAGCGCGGTGGGAGAGCTAGTGGAGTGGCTGCGCTCCCAGAGTGCGATGGATCTTGTCGAGGAGGCATCAAGCCGTTTAGCGGCCTTTGGCCTGACGGCCTGAAAAAGTTTTCTGTCCCTGGATGGAGCACCTGCCAAAAGGGGATGGGGGCGCAGCGCACAGTGCTCAACCAAGCTATGTGCCCGCGCCGAGTGTGAAGCCCCCGCGATGGAAGAAGCCATCGCGGGGGCTGCTCATGGAGAAGAATGCACGTTCTCATCACAGCGGATACCGTTGGCGGCGTGTGGACATACACGCGAGAGCTGGTCTCAGGGCTGACGAAGCGCGGCATTCGGGTTACCTTGGTCAGCTTCGGTGGAATTCCCTCACGTGCCCAAACGGCGTGGCTGGAGACGCTGCACGATGTGACGTATTTTCCTACCGGTTTCCGCCTGGAGTGGATGCAGGATGCGGCCAGCGATCTCTCTGATTCCACCGAATATCTGCGCAGCATCATCCGCGAATGCAATCCAGACCTGCTCCATTTCAGTCAGTACTGCTACGCCTCCATGGAGGTTGCGCTACCGAAGATTGTCGTAGCGCACAGCGATGTGATGAGTTGGAGTTTGGCGGTCCGAGGAGTGCAGCCTGACCATCTCTGGGCGCGGTGGTACCGGGAAATTGTGGAACAAGGTCTGGCCGGAGCCAGCCTGCTGGTCGCGCCGTCGCAGGGAATGCTCCACTGCATGGAGAGCTGTTACGGTGAGCAGCCACGCTCTCGCGTCATTTACAACGGACGATCGCCCGCTCTCTTCAACCCGTTTGTGAGTAAGCACGGTTACGCTGCCAGTGTCGGGCGCTTGTGGGATGAAGGCAAACAATCACATCTGCTAACGCAACTCAGTGCTTCACCAGTCCCGATCTTCCTCGCCGGTGCCTCGACGATCGCTGGCGAATCAGGCGAAGAAAATATCGCCAGCCCGGCCAGCAGCAGCCAAGAGGTACGGTGCAAGGGAGAACTTTCCGAGGGCGAAATTAGAGAGCTGTTGAGCCGTGCCGCCATCTACATTGCGACCTCGAAGTATGAGCCCTTTGGTCTTGCGCCGTTGGAAGCCGCACTCTCACGCTGCGCCCTGGTGGCCAATGATATTCCGAACCTGCGGGAAATCTGGGGCGACGCGGCCTGCTATTTTCGCAGCTCTGACCCAGAGTCACTCCGGGAGGCGCTGGCTCTGCTGCACGGCAATCGGGAGTTGCGCTTGACCTACGCCAATCGTGCCTATGACCGTGCCCGCCAGCGCTACACGGCGGATCGTATGGTTGAGGAATACGTGCAGGCTTACAGGGCGCTCCTGGAGCGCCGGGTCTGGGCCGCATGAATCAGCCAATGAGTATCCGTTTCTTTGCCCACTCCTGGATCAGCGACTGGAACCACGGGAACGCGCATTTTCTGCGTGGCCTGGTGCGCGAACTGGTGCGCATGGGGCACCAGGTTCGCTGCTATGAGGAGATGGATGCCTGGTCCTTGAGCAACCTGATTCAAGAGGGAGTAGCCGCGGGTAGTTCCATTGATGATTTCCATCGTACTTATCCGGAGCTAGACGTTCGCTTCTACCAGCGCGACGAAAACTTTTCGGCATTTCTCAATCACGAGCTTGCCGGCGCCGATCTGGTCATCATTCACGAATGGAACGAACCGGAGGTAGTGAATGAGATATTGTCCCGCAAGAAGCGGTTTGGTTTCCGCGCGCTGTTCCATGACACGCATCATCGTGCCCACAGCAATGCCAATCAGATATTGCGCTTTCAGCTTCATCACTTCGATGGAGTGCTCGCTTTCGGCGAGGTAATTCGAAAGATTTACCTGGACGGATTTGGGGTGACGCGAGCATGGACCTTTCACGAGGCCGCCGATATCAGCGTCTTTCATCCCATGGAATATGACAAGCAGAACGATCTGGTATGGATTGGAAACTGGGGGGATGAGGAGCGCACGCAGGAACTGATGGAATTTCTGGTCGCGCCTGCGATCGATTTGATCGCCAGTGGCCGACGCGTCCTGGTGCACGGCGTGCGCTATCCCGCGGAGGCGAGGAATGTATTGCAGCGCTCAGGAATCAAGTACTCCGGCTATCTTTCCAACTTGAGTGCGCCGCGAGTCTATGCGCACAGCCGCCTGGCTCTGCATGTGCCGCGCCGCCAGTATGCCAACGGACTCAGCGGAGTGCCCACGATCCGCGTCTTTGAAGTGCTGGCCTGCGGCATTCCGCTGGTGTGCGCGCCTTGGGCGGATACCGAACACTTGTTCCGCGCCGGTCAGGATTATGTGCTGGCCCGCAACGGCGAGGAGATGAGCGCGTGCCTTCGCGAACTGCTGGAGAGCGAAGATACTCGCCGGCAAATTGCATTGAGTGGACTGGAAACGATTCGGCAGCATCATACCTGCAGGCATCGAGCCGAGCAGTTGATGGACATTTGCGGAGAGATCGCGCGATGAGAATGTTCGTATTTGGATCGAGCATTACTTCAAGCTATTGGAACGGGGCAGCGACTTACTATCGAGGCATTTACAAGAGTCTGGCGGCATTGGGTCATGAGATCACCTTTGCCGAACCGGACATATTCAACCGGCAACAGAATCGCGATCTCAGCGAAGTCGAGTACGCCAAGGTCATCGTCTACCAGACGCCGCGCGACATCGACCAGTTGATCGATCTTGCGTCCACGGTTGATCTCATCATCAAACACAGCGGCGTAGGCAGCGCTGACGTTCTGCTGGAACGTCGCGTTCTCGATTGCCGCTCGCCACACGCACAGGTTGCTTTCTGGGACGTGGATGCACCGGCGACGCTGCAACGGGTGGAAGGCGATCCCTTCGATCCTTTTCGCCGCTGCATTCCGCTATACGATTTCGTTTTTACCTATGGAGGAGGACCGGAGGTCGTGCGGCGTTATCTCAAACTGGGAGCGCGCAATTGCCATCCGATTTACAATGCCCTCGATCCGGAGACACACCATCCTGAGTTGCCCGATCCGGCGATGGTTTGCGACTTGGTCTTCGTGGGCAATCGCCTGCCCGATCGCGAACGTCGGGTGGAGCAGTTTTTTCTGCGCGCCGCCGAACTGGCACCAGAGATGAGCTTCATTCTTGGCGGCGAAGGATGGTCCGGCAAGGCGATGCCCACGAACGTGCGCTGGATCGGACACGTCGGTACCGGTTCGCACAACCGCATCAACGCCTCGGCGAGAATGGCACTCAACATCAATCGCGACTCGATGGCCGACGTCGGCTTCTCGCCGCCTACGCGAGTCTTTGAAGCCGCCGGGGCGGGTGCTTGCCTGATCACCGACAAGTGGTGCGGCATCGAAAAGTTTTTTGAACCCGGGCGGGAAATTTTGGTGGCCGAGAGCGCGGAGGAGGTCGTCGGATTGCTGCGCGGTAAATCCGCAGCGGAGGCGCGCGCCATTGGCGATGCGATGCTGGTGCGCGCGCTGGCCGAGCATACCTACGCACAACGCGCCGACCAGGTGGAGAATATCCTCTGCGCCGCTCGTGTCGACCGTCACCCGAGCGCCTTGGACCCGGCTATTCTGCAGACCACAGAGAGGCGTGCCTGAGTTGGGAAAGGCAACGGAATCGAAGTGAAGATTGTTATCTTTGGCCTGTCCATCACGTCTTCCTGGGGCAACGGCCACGCGACTACGTTTCGCGCGCTGGCTCGTGCGCTCCACGCCAGAGGCCACCGGGTCGTTTTCTTTGAAAAGGACGTGGAGTGGTACGCTTCCAACCGCGACCTGCCCGAGCCCGGGTTCTGCGAGTTGAACCTCTACACCCGCTGGACGGATGTGCTTCCCCTTGTGCGTCGCGAACTTGCCTCTGCGGACGTCGCCATGGTGGGCTCATATTTTCCTGACGGCATTGCCGCCATGGACGCGATGCTCGATTCGAAAGCATCGGTCCGCACGTTTTACGATATTGATACTCCGATCACGGTCGCCGCGCTGCGCAAAGCCGGGGTTACCGAGTACCTACGCGCGGATCAACTTCCGGAGCTGGATGTGTACTTCAGCTTCACCGGCGGACCGATGCTCCGCGAGTTGGAGAGCCGCTTTGGAGTTCGCCGTGCCGCGCCGCTGTATTGCAGCTTCGATCCAGAGCGCTATCGAGCTTATCCGCGGTCTCTGCGATACTCGTGCGCGATGGGTTACATGGGGACGTATGCTCCTGACCGCCAGCCGAAGCTGGAAGAGTTGCTCTTCGGTGCAGCCAACGCGCTGCCCCAAGAGCAGTTTATTGTGGCCGGGCCGCAATATCCGCGCAGCGTTCACTTGCCGCGCAATGTGCGCCACATCGTCCATCTGAATCCGCGTTGGCATCCACACCTGTACTCCTCTTCGCGCTTGACCCTCAACGTAACGCGTCGCGATATGGTGATGGCCGGCTACTCGCCGTCGGTGCGTCTGTTTGAAGCGGCCGCCTGCGGGGCTGCCATTGTCAGCGACAATTGGCCGGGACTGGACCTGTTCCTTGAGCCCGGACGCGAGATCCTTTTGCCCTCCACCGCGGGAGAAATCGTCCATTATCTTCGCGACTTGGACGAGTCCGAATTGCGCGCCATCGGCATGGCGGCGCAGCGACGTGTGCTTGCGGCCCACACTAGCCAGCAGCGCGCCAAAGAGTTTGAACGCGAAGTGGAAGCGGCGCAGCGAGGCCGGCGCGTGCCACTCGTCAACTCAGAGGCAGTTCGCTGAACCTGCCGTTCACCATTCCAAAGCTGCCGCGAAAACCTGCCCCTCTCAAGCAGGCATCTCACTACTAAAGCACCCGTTCGGTCGTCTCCGCTTCCTTCAACCCGGTTCGTGGGAGTATCAATGCGTATCGCCTTAGTCGCTTCTCCGTTCATTAGTGTGCCGCCGAAAAAGTATGGCGGCACCGAACTATTCGTTGCTCAACTCGCAGAGGAACTTACGCGGCTTGGAATTGATGTCGTGGTGTACGCCAACGGAGAGAGCACGGTGCAGGCTGAGCTGCGATGGCTCTACGCCAAAGACGAGTGGCCGATTGACGGCGAGTTGTATGCCAATCTGAAGGATTCGAACCACACTTCGTGGGCGGTGAGCGACTGCTGGGGCGAGGCGGATGTGATTCACTTAAACAATGCACCGGGCCTTGTGTTTTCGCGTCTGAGCGGCCCCCGCTGGGTTTACACGATACATCATCCGCACGTGCCTGCGCTTTCCACCTTCTATGCCGGCTTCCCCAACGTCGAGTTTGTCTCCATTAGTAACTTCCAGAAGGACAAGGAAGCTCTCAAGCGAATTCGTACGATTCATCACGGCATCGACCTCAGCCTCTACAATCTGCAGACCAGCAAGTCAGGGTATCTCAGTTTCCTGGGAAGAATCGCTCCGGTAAAGGGAATTCATAATGCAATCGAGATCGCCAAACGATGCGGCATTCCGCTGAAGATCGCCGGCGAGGTTCAGCCGATCTATCGCGAATACTTCGACACTTGTGTCAAGCCGCATGTGGACGGCAAGTTCATCGAGTACATCGGCGAGGCCGATCTGGCGCTCAAGAATGAATTGCTGGGTAACTCCATGGCAATGCTGTTTCCTATTGAATGGGACGAGCCGTTCGGGTTGGTGATGGTGGAAGCGATGGCCACCGGCACGCCGGTGATTGCGTTTCCCGGTGGTTCGGTCGCAGAAATTGTGCGCGACGGCATCAGCGGCTTCGTCTGCTCCAATGTGGAGGATGCGGCGGCACGCGTGCGCGAAGTACAGGCCATCAAACCGGTCGCGGTTCGTGCCTACGCCCAGCAATACTTTTCGGTGGAGCGCATGGTGCAAGATTATCTCGCTCTCTATCGTGAACTGTTCGACGAAGCAGCGATTGTTGAGGACACTGACTTTGGGAGACAGGCTGCGGCATGAGTGCGTCGGGAATTCTTTATATTGAACAACTCGTAGCCATCGAGTCTCCATACATCGAGCCCCGCCTGGCTCACCAGGCGCAAGAGCCCCGCAAGGTCAATAATCTGACCCTGATCGACGGCAAGACTTTTCTTGCTACCAGTGTTGCTGGTGATATTGTCCCGCCGGGTGCGCCTGATGTGGGATTCTTTCATCAAGACACACGGTTCCTTTCTCACTTGGAATTCAAGTTGGACGGCCAGCGTTCGGTAGTGCTGTCCAGCAGTACGGAAAAGACGTTTGTCTCCCAGATTGAGCTGACGACGGGAAACATTACGCTGCGCGATTCATTTGATCTTCCCGAGAACACCATTCATATTCGGCGCGAGCAGTTGCTGGCCTCTGATATTCTCTTTGACCGCTACACCTTTGAAAATTTCAATCGCTGCCCGGTGGAGTTTACGGTTGAGATCTCCTTTAGCGCGGACTTCGTCGATGTCTTCCAGGTGCGCGGGGTCGCTCGCGTCGAACATGGCCAATATTACCGGCCGGTGATCCAGCGCGACGGGTTGATCTTCAGCTATCGCGGTCTCGATAATATTTTGCGCCAGACCGTAGTTCGCATGAATCCCGCGCCGGCCGAAATCAAAGAGGGTAGCGCGCATTGGGCACTTCGCCTGGAGTCTTTAGGGAAGACCGCGCTGGAGATTACCGTAACGCCCTGCATGGAGGGCCAGAAAAGCCGCGCCAAGCTCTACCAGTACGACGCCCAGCTAGAGGCGCGGCGCGCCGCATTTCATGAGTTCGATGCCGCATCCACCAGCTTTTCCAGCTCTAATTCCGTGTTCGACAACCTGCTCCGCAATGCCTTGGGAGACTTTCACGCGTTGCGCATTCCGGTTGGCAATGAGCACGTCATCGCAGCCGGAATTCCCTGGTTCGCCACTTTGTTTGGGCGCGATTCCATCATTGCTGCCTACCAGACTCTCTCCCTCAACCCTGAACTGGCAAAAGACACGTTGCGGGTTCTCGCCCGCTACCAGGCCAGTGGAGTAGACGACTGGCGCGATGCGCAGCCTGGAAAAATTCTGCACGAGTCTCGAGAAGGGGAGATGACGCAATGCGGCGAGGTCCCCTTCGGCCCGTACTACGGCTCGGTGGACGCCACCCCACTCTGGCTGGTGCTGTTGAGCGAGACCTTCAATTGGACCTCCGATGAAGCACTTGTGCGCGAGATGCTTCCACACGCCTATCGCGCACTGGACTGGATCGACCAGTACGGCGATCTCGACGGCGATGGATTTGTGGAGTACCTGCGCCGATCACCGCGAGGTCTCATCAATCAGGGCTGGAAGGACTCGTGGGACGCCAACATTCATCGCGATGGCCGCGTCGCCACGCCTCCAATTGCGCTGTGCGAGGTGCAGGGCTACGTCTATGACGCGAAGTACCGGATGGCCTCGCTGCTGCGAATGTTCGGAGATGCCGAGCGCGCCGAGAAACTCCGTCGCGAAGCCACGGACTTGGCGCGCCGCTTCGATAAAGCCTTCTGGAATACCGAACGCGGATTCTACGCCATGGCTTTGGACGCGGACAAGAAGCCTCTGGAAGTCATCGCCTCCAATCCCGGCCATCTTCTCTGGAGCCGCATCATTAATCGCGAGCGCGCCCGCACCGTCACCCAACGCATGATGCAGGACGATATGTTCAGCGGTTGGGGATGGCGCACCATGTCCCAGCAGGAGCAGGTTTTTAATCCGCTCAGCTATCATCGTGGCTCGGTGTGGCCGCATGACAATTCGTTGATCGCGCATGGTATGTCTCTCAACGAATTTCGCGAGCCCGCGCTGCAAGTGATGAGCGCACTCTTCCAGGCTGCGCTGGAGTTTCGCGACTATCGTCTCCCCGAACTCTTCTGCGGCGTGCAGCGCCGTCCCTATGATGAACCGGTGCACTATCCTGTCTCCTGCTCTCCGCAAGCTTGGGCCTCGGGCGCAATCTTCCTCATGCTCTCGTCGGTTCTGGGCATTCGTCCGTCGGCGCACCGCAAAGAACTCAACATCATCAATCCGCAACTGCCGGAGCGGTTGGACTATCTGCATATCCGCAATCTGAAAATCGGAAACTCGTGCGTGGGGCTCGACTTTACGCGCCACGACCATCGCACCTTCTGCAATGTCGTCGATATCTCCGGAGACAAACTTCTGGTTAATGTCGCATTCCGGCACTGAGGTATGTGCGAGAATTGTGTCCGATCCTGTTTGGAGGAAAAATGCCAAAAGTAAAGATCACCGTTCGTCCCAATGGACCGTACCGCGTGGAAGATCCAGAAGGTCTCATCGAACTGGTGGATGCAGCCGGAACACCCTACGACCTCAGCGGCAGGCTTTCTTTTTCGCTATGCCGGTGCGGAGCCAGTGTGAATAAGCCATTCTGCGACGGTACCCATTCGAAAATCGGTTTCCAGGCGGCGGAAGCCGCGATGCGCGCTGAAGAGAAATAGCCCGCCAGGCCGTGCGCTGAACTCAGTGCACGGTTCTGGTTTTGCGGCTCATGTAATCCATCAGTAAGTACTGCCCCAGAGTGTAAGGCGTCGTGAAGTACGCCTTGCCGCGGCACATCTCTGTCACTTTCTGTACGAACTGCACCAGTCCGTGATCGGAGGCGAGCATGAACGTGTTGATCATCACCGCGGCGCGCTTGCACTTTGCAACTTCTTCCAGCGTCTGGCTTACCACCATGGGATCAAGTCCGAATGCGTTCTTGTAGATTCTGCCGTCGGGCAGCGTGATGGCGGAGGGCTTGCCGTCGGTGATCATGATGATCTGCTTCATGTCTTTGCGCTGCCGTTGCAGAATTCGTTGCGCCAGGCGCAAGCCTTCGCGGGTGTTCGTGTAATACGGACCCACGCGAACTCTCGCCAGTTGCGACACCGGCAACTCTTCTGCCGAATCATGAAACAGCACCAGCGATAGAGTGTCTCCGGGATACTGCGCGCGAATCAGTTGCGACAGCGCCATGGCAACTTTCTTCGCCGGCGTGAAGCGATCCTCCCCGTACAGGATCATCGAGTGCGAGCAATCCAGCATCAGCACCGTGGCACAGGATGACTGATACTCGCATTGGTGCACGTGCAGGTCGCTGTATTCAATGGCCAGCGGCAACACCAACCCTTCGCGCTGAATCGCCGAAGACAGGGTGGCATTGATGTCGAGATTCATGGTGTCGCCAAATTCGTAGAGCTTGCTCGATCCACTGGTCTCAACCCCGGTGGCGGTGTCGCGGGTGTCGTGGCGTCCAAAGCTGGAGCGGCCCAGCGAGCCAAGCAGATCGCGCAGGGTGCGATAGCCGAGGAAGTCCAGTCCTTTGTCGGTGACTTGGAACTTTGCAGGCCGCTGCTGCGATTGGTCCTTTCCCACGCTTCCGCCGGTGGTCGACATACGCGTGGTATCGTGCGGCGGAGCGATGGTTACGAAGCCCTCCTGCTGCATCCGCCCAAGCACTTCGTCGATCAGTTCATCCATTTGCCCTTCATCCAGCAATTGCTGCATCTGCCCGCGCATCTCTTCGTCGAACAGATCGGAGTTCAGCAGCGCCTCGCGGATTGCCTCACGCAGCGCGTCCAGTTGATCGTCTCCGTTGCCCTGGCGGTAGAATCGCCCAAGCTCGTCTTCGAAGCCGCTCTCCAGCAAAAAATCAGAGAGCGCGTCCATCAGGTCTTCCAGACTCACTTCCTCAGCCAGATTCGGAATGTACTTGCTGTATTTGACGCGCTTCATGGCGATACTCCGGTTAATTGGGGGGCGGCTTAATTGAAGGGGCGGCGATTCTTTCGGCGCTGTTCCCAATCGGCCTCATACTCCTCGCGGGTTTCATCGCGCTCACTGTGCTTGGGTTTTTCGCCGGAGGTGAAGACGCGCTCCTCGGTTCGTCCAATGCGCTTGTGGGCGTGCAGTCCCTCGAGGATGAATTCAGCCGCAGAGACGATGGACTCGGCTGGCTCGCCCTCACCGGCGCCCACCTTTTCAGTCTTCTCCAACAAGCCCTGAATCTTCTCCATGCTCTTCAGGCCGTCATGGGTACTGGTATTGTCGGTCAACGTCACCTGACCGCCCAATTCAAACCACTGCACCACCTGCTTCAAATCGTTAGCCCCGAAGTAACGGTCGAAGGTCTTTGCCACCGAGGCCTGAATTACCTCGCGTGCCACCGTATCGGCCCCCTTCATCTCGCCTTCATATTCCAACTCCAACTTGCCGGTGATGGAAGGCATGGCAGCATAGATGTCGGAGATGCGCGGCACCGCGATTGCCGAACCCTCGAGTACGGCCCGGCGCTCGGCGTTTGAAATTACGTTCTCTAAAACGCTAATGGGCAACCGCTGGCTCACCCCGCTGCGCTTGTCGACGCGCTTGTCCGCACGGGCGATGAACGCAATCTGCTCGGCGGTCTCGCGAATGTAGCTTGGCACAATCAGTTCCAGCCCATCGCGCTCGCACCATGCTTCCTGGGTGGTAATCGCCATCGCCTCTTCCAGGGTCGCCGGATAATGGGTGCGAATTTCGCTCCCGATGCGGTCTTTGAGCGGAGTCACGATCTTGCCGCGAGCCGTGTAGTCCTCAGGATTGGCGCTGAATACCAGCGCAATATCCAGGGGCAGCCGTACCGGAAAGCCTTTAATCTGCACATCGCCTTCCTGCATGATGTTGAAGAGCCCTACCTGGATTTTGCCGGCCAGATCGGGCAGTTCGTTCACCGCAAAGATGCCGCGATTGGCGCGGGGCAAAAGCCCGTAGTGAATCACCAACTCGCTCCCGAGTTCATGCCCGCCGCGCGCCGCCTTGATCGGATCGATGTCTCCGATCAGGTCCGCGATGGTCACATCCGGTGTGGCAAGCTTCTCCACGTAACGCTCGTTGCGCTTCATCCAGGCAATCGGAGTGCGATCGCCCTCCCGAGCCAGCAGATCTTTACACCGGCGGCACAGCGGCGCGTACGGATTGTCACGAATCTCGCAGCCCGCAACATAGGGGGATTGCTCATCAAGCAGTCCGGTGAGGGCGCGCAAAATGCGGCTCTTCGCCTGTCCGCGCAAGCCCAGCAGGATGAAGTTGTGGCGTGAGAGAACGGCGTTCACCAACTGCGGAATCACCGTGTCGTCATAACCGACAATGCCCGGAAATATTGGTCCGCCGGTTTTCAGACGTGTGAGCAGGTTTTCGCGCAGCTCATCTTTCACGCCGCGCCGCAACATTCGTTGCTCGGTGAATTGGCTGGTACGAAGCTCGCCCAGGGTATGAGGAATCATTACGCCTCCAGATGCCTCTGCCAACGCCGCTCTGGTTTTGCGCGCGCATGCCAGCGTCGCTGTCAAGGGATGCCCATTGGACGCAAATTCCAGCTCAAACGTTGCGCAGTTATTTCCGATCGTCCGCGGCCGGAGCGGCGTCTGTCGCCGCGTACCCGAGCGCGCGCGCCCGCCGGTAGATACCTGCTTGACTTTTACTGCCGTGCGCTACTAAAAGTGCGGCATGAGCATTGCAGGGAAAGTCGTCGTCGTCACCGGCGCGTCGATGGGGATCGGTGAGGCCATCGTTCATCGCTTTCTCCGCGAAGGCGCATCGGTTGTACTCGCCTCACGCGATCTCGGCCGCGTGGAAGCTGCGCGACAACGCACCGGAGCGCCGGAGCGCACTCACGCTTTGGCCTGCGATGTGACCGTGCGGGCACAGATCGAAGCCCTGCTGGCGGCGTCGATCGAGCGCTTCGGACGCGTCGATGTCTGGGTAAACAATGCTGGATTTGGCTTGGTGGATTCCGTCGAACGCATGGACATGGGCGCCTGCCGCCGCATGTTCGACACCAACTTGTTCGGCGCCGTCGAGTGCATGCAGGTGGTGTCGCCGGTGCTTAAGCAGCAGCGCTCGGGCGCCATCATCAACATTTCCAGCATGGCTGGAATCGTCAGCGTGCCGTACATGTCCGCCTACGGAGCCACCAAGCACGGGCTCAATTGCATCTCGCGCGCCGCGCGCCTGGAACTGGCTCCCTACGGAGTTCATGTCAACACTGTCTGTCCCGGATATGTGCAGACCGATTTCAACACCCGTGCGGTGCGGGGAACCGAAAGCCTGCGCGTGGCCGGCAATCGCAAACATGGAGTGACCGCCGAGCGCGTGGCCAACGCAGTTTGGCATTGCTATCGCCGCAACCGTCGTCAGGTAGTGGTGCCGTGGAGCGGCAATCTCCTGATCGGCCTGTATCGCCTGCTCCCCGGTGTATTCAACTGGGGAATGCTCAAAATGCTGCGCCGAATGGACCGCGCAGAGAAAACCTAGGACTCCAACTCTTCCAGGAGTGTCTGCATTTCGCTTTCCGCGTGGCGATTCCCAACCCGATGCGCGCAGGCGATTCCATCCCGCAACCACTGCATGGCCTCGTCCATGCGCTCGGCATGCTGTAGCGCCTGAGCTCCCATGAAGAAGGCGTTCGCATAGTCTGCATCCACTTCCAGCAGCGCGCGAAACTGCTCTATCGCCGACTCTGTCTCTCCGGCGGACGAATGCTCCATGCCCAGTGCATAGCGGGCAAAAGTGTTCTTCGGATCCTGCGCTAGGATGGTTTTTAGCTGTTCCAATCGCTCAACGGACATAAGCAAAACATACCACAGCCTCCGAATCGGTAGAATAGCTTCTGCGAGGAGATCACCTGGTGGCTTGTCCCTATTTCATTCCGGCTGAACCCCACGAACGGGAGCTCTGGCCGCACCGCTACCGGCTCTCGTTGGGCGACGGCTTCACCGGCTGCTGCGGAGCCCGCGCGCCGGACACACGCTGCGAGGACGAGACCCTGCGCCTGCACTGCAACCTGGGCTATGCGAATCTTGGTCATGCGAATCTAGGCTCTGCGAGTCTTGGTCATGCGGCTTGCGCGCGTCTTCCCGCCAAGCGCGAGTTCGATGCCATCCGCTTCACCGTGCAGAGCCAGAGTTCCATGATCCTGCGGCTTCAGTTTGCCTGTGAACGCGACCACCAGCCCGCCTTCTGCGGAGAGCTACGCTATGATCGATCTGTAAAGGTTTGGCTGGATTTGCCTGATCCCCGGCTTCTGCCGCTTGCGGAGGCCGCAGTACGGGCTTGGGTCCAGAGGCATGAGAGCGACGTACCGCATTAAATAGAGACGGACTGAACTCTGCAGACGGCATAAAATTTAGCGAACCACCGGACGCCGCATCTTGCACGCGGCGCCGCGCCACGAGGAACATGGAGCTATCTGAAAACTTGACCCCGCGCCCCGTCGCCGCCTCACTTTCCGAGATGGTGGAACTGGTTTTGCCAAACGATGCCAACCCGCTCGGCGCACTCCTCGGCGGACGGCTCATGCACTGGATCGATCTTGCCGGGGCGCTCGCCGCGCATCGCCATTCCCGCAGCTACGTCGTGACCGCCTCAACCGATCACCTGGATTTCCTGATTCCGGTGCGCATCGGCGATCTGGTGATTTTCAAATCCTCCGTGAACCGGGTCTACCGTACCTCGATGGAGGTTGGCGTCAAGGTCTTTGTGGAGAGCTACTTCACCGGCGAGCGCCGCCATGTCAGCTCGGCCTATCTAACCTTTGTCGCGATTGACCGCCATGGCCGCAAACTTCAGGTGGCGCCCGTGATTCCGGAGACGGCGGAAGAAATCCGCCGCTTTGAGGATGCCGGCCGCCGCCGCGAAATTCGCCGCCGGGAAGCCGAACGCAAAGCCAGCCTCTCCAGCCCAAGCTGAACCGGTCTGCTCAACAAGTTTGTGCGGGTGCCTCTGCCCCAGGGCCGTGGCGAGTCAGGTGAGTTCAGGACGCCCGGGTCGGGCGTCCCAAGGCTGGCTGCTCAGGCTGCGGAATCGTCTTCTTTCCGCTTTCCCTTGTTCGGTTCGTTGTTGCTGTCCAGCACCTCGCGTCCAGCGTCCTTCACCTTACCCCAGGCATTCTGAATTTTGCCTTTCGCCTGTTCCGCCGCGCCTTCAGCCTGAGTCTTTTCGTCGCCGGTCCATTCGCCGACTTGGCGCTTGATCCGCCCCTTTACGTCCTCCACTTTTCCTTTTACCCGATCCTTATCCATCAGTATTCTCCTAGTGGGATTTGGTTTGGCACACAACCCGTTTTCAAATGGTCGTCCTTCGTCCAGAGATCAACTGGAAAACAAGCACCACTAACGCCAGCACCAGCAGAATGTGGATGAAACCTCCTAGTGTGTAGCTGCTCACCATTCCCAACAGCCACAGCACCAGCAGTACGACAAATATTGTCCAAAGCATAGTCAAGGGTCCTCGGCCCGATTTCGATGCCGGCGCCAATCCCCGGCACAAAAGATTGGGTGCGCTCCCTAGAAAAGAGGTTGGCAAGATTCGGTAGCTGCTTGTTCCACGGGACAATGCCTCTCTTCCTCTGCGACCGCCATGGAGAGCCCCCCGAGGCGGCATTTCGCCCTGTTTGCGAAACCTTCTTGCCTCCCTGCTTCGCCAAGGACTACAATCCGCCCGCTTGATGCTTATGAGGCTGGCCTGACTTTCTAGGGGTCCAGCTTCCGTTACGCGAGCGACTTTCGGCTCCAAAGTACGAACCAATGTGGCAGGGCGGAATAGCCCGCATCCCACATTTTGGTTTCCGTAAACCGAATCTTTTCGTATTATAGAGTCATCAAAGTTGAGTATGAGTGACTCAAGGAGTCTTATGGCGAACGAAACGCGCAATCTTGATAGCATCCCCGCCGCAACCGAACCCCGCGCTGTGCGCGACCTCCCCGTCCTGCCCGTTCGTGACACGGTTTTGTTCCCTCATGCCGTTCTCCCGCTCACCGTGGGACGCGAAAGCTCAGTGCAACTGATCAATTCTCTCGGAGAGGACAAGACGATTGTAGTGATCGCCCAACGTGAGGCGCGGGTCGATATGCCGCAGCCCGTCGATCTCTACCCGATCGGAACTCTGGCCATGGTGCACAAAGTGGTCAAGATGCCTAACCAAAGCCTGTTTGTATTTGCTGAGGGACTAGAGCGCGTCAGCGTCGTGGAATACACGCAACTCGCTCCTTATATGAAGGCAACGGTCGAGACCGTTCCCGAGGTAGTTCCCGAAGTCAACTCCGAGATCGAGGCATTGCAGCGCAATATCCTCACCCTGTTCCAGCAAATCGTAGCAGGTTCACCCACGCTTTCCGATGAGCTTGCCACGGTTGCGACGAACATTGAAGAACCTGGCCGCCTGGTGGATTTTGTGGCCAGCTCGTTGCCCTCGCTCTCCACCCGCGACAAGCAGGATGTGCTGGAGACCTACGACGTCCGCTCGCGTCTGGACAAGATCAATCAGCACTTGGCCAAAGAGTTGGAAGTCCAGCAACTGCGCAACAAAATTCAAAGCGAAGTGCAGGATCGCGTGCAGCAAACGCAGCGCGAGTACTACCTGCGCGAGCAACTCAAGGCCATCCAGAAGGAACTTGGCGAGCAGGACGACACCACTCGCGACGTCGAGGAGTTCAAGGAAAAGATCGAGCAGAGTGGAATGCCGGACGAGGTGAAGAAGGAGGCGATGAAGGAATTGAATCGCCTCTCGCGCATGTCTCCCATGGCCGCCGACTACTCGGTCACCCGCAACTATCTGGAGTGGCTGGTGGTGCTGCCCTGGGTCAAATCCAGCGGAGTCGAAGTCGACATCACCAAGGCGAAAGAGGTCCTCGACGAGGATCACTACGATCTGCAGAAGGTCAAGGACCGCATCCTCGATTATCTCTCCGTGCGCCGCCTGAATCCGAAAATGAAGGGGCCGATCCTCTGCTTCTACGGACCTCCAGGCGTTGGCAAAACCTCGCTGGGCAAGTCAATCGCCCGCGCTTTAGGACGCAAGTTCGTTCGGATGTCGCTGGGTGGCATCCATGACGAGGCGGAGATTCGTGGTCATCGCCGTACCTACATCGGAGCCATGCCCGGGCAGATTATCCAGGGCATCCGCCGCGCCGAGGCCAACGACCCGGTTTATATGCTTGACGAAATCGACAAAGTGGGACGCGACTATCGTGGCGATCCTACAGCGGCCTTGCTGGAAGCGCTCGATCCTGAGCAGAACTACAGCTTCCGCGACAACTATCTCGACGTAACCTTTGATCTGTCCAAGGTGCTTTTCATCACCACCGCGAATCAGTTGGATACGATTCCCGATCCGCTGCGCGACCGTATGGAGATCATCGATCTGCACGGCTACACCGAGGAGGACAAGCAGCACATCGCTTACCAATACCTCATCCGCAGGCAGACCGAGGAAAACGGCCTTACTCCGGAGCAGATCGAATTTACGGAGGACTCGATCAGCTTCCTTATCCGTCACTACACCCGCGAGGCCGGAGTGCGAAGTCTGGAGCGCCAGATCGGCACCATCTGCCGCAAGCAGGCGCGCCGCATCGTGGAGGGCAAGACCGAGAAATTGGTGGTCACCCGCGAGGTGGTTCAGGAAATGCTTGGCGGCATCAAGGTGCGCGTCGATACCGAAATCGCCGCCCGTACCAAGCATCCCGGAGTGGTCGTGGGCCTGGCCTGGACTCCGACCGGCGGCGATATCCTGTTCATCGAAGCCATGAAGATGAAGGGCAAGGGCGAGTTCCGCATCACCGGTCAGATTCAGGATGTGATGCGCGAGTCCATGCAGGCAGCCTTCAGTTGGGTGCGTGCTCACGCCGAGCAGTTGAACATTAATGATGACGTGTTTACCAAGTGCGACTTGCATATCCACGTGCCCGCCGGGGCTATTCCCAAGGATGGTCCCTCGGCCGGTGTCACCATCGTCACCGCGCTGGTCTCACTGCTGACCGATAAGCAGGTGCGGCCGAAGATGGCGATGACCGGTGAGATCACGCTCAGCGGAAACGTGCTTCCCATCGGAGGGGTGAAGGAGAAGTTCCTGGCCGCCAAGCGCGCCGGGGTCACCGACATCATCTTCCCGGCGGAAAATCAGCAGAATGTGGAAGAGGATATTCTGCCGGAGCAGATGGAGGGCGTTACCGTGCACTACGTCGCCAGCATCGAGGAAGTGCTCGAGATCGCCTTGCCGCATAGTCCTGCGGAGATCCGTGAGGATGCCGAGACCCGCGAGCAGGTGCTGTCCGAGGCGCCGAAATAACCCCTTGTTTTCCCATTCAGGCCAGCCCTTCGGGGTTGGCCTTTTTGGTCGGTCTGAACCCGGTGGCGACCCTACGCCTCTGCATCCCCTCTTGGTGGTGCCCACATCCGCGCTCTTTTGGCGAATGTGGGATGGATAGCTGTCGCGGAGATGCCATCCACTTCCATCAGCTGCTATCTTATTCTCATGCGCCTACGAGTCCTTTGTTTTGGTCGCCTTCGCGATCTTCTCGCCCCGGAAATTGTTGCCGAACTTTCCGCCCCTGCCACTGTTGCCGACCTCTGGCGCACGCTGTGCGAGCAGCATTCCGCGCTCGCTCCCTACGACGGAGCCATCGCCATCGCCGTAAATCAGTGTTTTGCAACCTCTTCCACGCTGCTGGCAGAGGGCGATGAAGTTGCCCTGTTGCCTCCGGTCAGCGGAGGCCTACCCGAGCCGGTATTGCCGATCTCTTCTGCGCACGCCTGCCTCCAGCGCGAGCCGATTGACCCCGCGCCGCTCCTCGCCGACATCAAGGACGCCGAAGACGGAGCCGTATGCCTGTTTGATGGAATCGTGCGCAACCACTCCCGCAACCGCCGCACGGTGTATCTCGAATACGAGGCCTATCCCGCCATGGCGCTGGCTGGAATGGAAAAACTGGCGCTCGAAGCGCTGGCCAGTTTCTCCGTCCGCGATGTCCGCATCGTGCACCGTGTCGGACACCTCGAAATCGGTGAGACCAGCATCATCATTGCCGTTGCCAGCGCCCATCGCGCCGCCGCCTTCGACGCTTGCCGCTGGATCATCGACACCCTCAAGAAGACCGTGCCGGTTTGGAAGAAGGAGTTCTTTGAAGATGGAGCCACCTGGGCTGACGGTGAACCATTCCCGCCCGATCTGTCCCTGTGAGAGCGTCCTCTGCAGATCGTGGTTCTGAAACTTCCGAATCCCGGCCATTTATCTTTGCCTATAATGGCGTTCGCATGCTCTCTCGCCTCGCGCTCGTGCTATTGACGGTGCTATCGACGTTGTTGCTGGCTCCCGCCTTCGCGCAGGATGCGCCTGTCAATCCGACGTGGCCGTCCGGCTCGGCGCAGCCTCCCCGGCCGCCGGTCCGACGTCGGCCAGCCTCGGACGAACCCTCTCCCACTATTAAGGTGAACGTCAAACTGGTCAATGTTTTCGCCAGCGTAGCCGACGCCGACGGCGCGCCCTACGCTGGCCTGCAACGCGAGGATTTCCGCATTTACGAAGATGGCGTTGAGCAGAAGCTTGCGGTCTTTGAGCGCGAGTCCGAATTGCCCCTCTCCATCGCGATGGCCCTGGACACCAGCATGAGCACCCGCAAGGATCTGCCGCTGGAGATCGCCTCGGCCCGCAAGTTTGCCCACACCCTGCTCCGTCCGGTGGACTTCATCACCCTCTACCAGTTTTCCACCTACGTCTCGCAGGCTCTGCCGTTCACCAACGACGAGCGCCGCCTTGACTTCGCTCTGAACCACCTGCGCACCGGAGCCGCCACGGCTCTCTATGACGCCATATATCTCAGTGCCCAATCGCTCGAACGCCGCCAAGGGCGCAAGGTCCTCGTTCTCATCACCGACGGCGGAGACACCGCCAGCAAGACCGACTACCAGGAGGCGGTGCGTGCCGCCCAGATCGCCGAGGCGATCATCTATTCCATCATCATGGTTCCCATTGAAGCCGATGCCGGACGTGACACCGGCGGCGAGCATGCTCTCATCCAGCTCTCGCGCGATACCGGAGGCAAGTTTTACTATGCCACCTCGCTCACTCAATTGGACGACGCCTTCCGCCAGATCGACGAGGAATTGCGCACCCAGTATCTGCTGGCCTACTACCCCATCAGCCGGGTAGGCAACGAATTCCGCCGTATCCGTGTCGAAGTCACCGACCAGGCCAAGCAGCGAGCCGCACGTGAGCTTTACGTCCGTAACCGCGCCGGTTATTACAACAGCAAGATCGAATAGTCAAACTTCAGTTATTTAAATTATTCCAAATTTCATATTGTCTCTGGTCAGTATTCCTGATTCCGTATTCCGGAATCTCCTCCCCGCCAATTAACCCCAATAAGTGGCCTGTTTTGTGAGTTCCTGTTTGGTACTCTGCGTGCGACACCAATCATAGTTTTCCAAATTGTTTCCTTAGATTTATCTGCGTTCCGGTTGCGACCAAGCAACCGTGGGAGGAGTTCGAACTATGAGGAAAAACATATCTCTGGGCGTTCGCTTCTGCGTGCTCCTGGCTATTGCCGCGATGATCTTTATATCCGTCGGCTTACAGGCTCAGGAAACGACCGGTGGCCTGCAAGGCACGGTGAAAGATGCGAATACAGCAGTCGTGCCCAAAGCACTGGTTGAGTTGACCGGCTCCTCGCTGGTCGGCTCTAGGAAAGTTGAAACCGATGGTGCCGGCAATTACCGGTTCTCCAACCTTCCTCCGGGCACCTACGCCGTTACGGTGAAGTCCCCTGGATTTGCGTCGCTCAGGCGTGAAGGCATCACCATCGAAGTCGGTCACTTGCCCACGCTCGATCTCACTTTGAAGGTCGGCAGCACTGAAACCGTCGTCGAAGTGACCGCGGAAGCTCCGCTTATCGACGTAACTACCACCCGCACTCTTACCAACATCACCGAGGACGTCATCGCCGAAGTTCCTCACGGACGTTCCTTCCAGTCGGTGATCCAGTTCGCGCCTTCGGCCCGTAACGAGCCTCTGGCTGGCGGTTCGCTGAATGCAGCTCCCATCACTGGCAGCGCAGGCGGCAGCGGCAACGGTGGCAGCTCACCGGGCAACGGCGGCAACGGCAACTCCTTTGGCTTCTCAGTCGCCGGCGGTTCTGACTCCGAGAACTCCTACCTCGTAGAAGGCCAGGAAACGGCCAGCCTGATCGGTGGCTATTCGCACACTAACGTACCTTTTGAGTTCATCGAAGAAGTTCAAGTAAAGAGCTCCGGTGTTGAAGCCGAGCACGGTGGTTCGCTGGGTGGCGTGGTTAACGTCATCATGAAGCATGGCAGCAACGACTGGCATGGCACCATCGGCTCCAGCTACGAAAGCGGCGGCATGGACGGTGGTCCGGCCAATTACACTCGCTACGATCCGCAAGGGGGATGCCTCCTGGCGGGCTGCCTTCCCGCTGGCGTAGCTACCGGCCGATTTGATCCGACCGCGCAGCCCTATCAGCCCTTGAAAGATCACCTCAAGGACATTCAGCCCTCATTCACCGTGGGCGGAGCGTTGCTGAAGGACCGCGTCTGGGCTTTCTTGGGTTTTGCGCCGGAATACATCTCCCGCGGCCGCTCTGTGAACTTCGGGGCGAATGACGGGAACGCCGGTATGCAGACCTTTGACCGCGACCAGCAGACCTACTACGGAAACGGACGCATCGATATTCGGGCGACCAATAAACTGAACGTCTTCGCTTCCTGGCTTTATCAGTACCAGCGCGAAAGCGGCGAGAATCTTCCTTACGCCGACTCGAACGCCGGACTCTTCAACCCGTTTGCAACCAGTCCGCTGGTTGCCTATGAGCATGGCTACGGCTATTCAGCGCCGGATACCACTCTGAACATCGGCGGCGATTACACCATCACCCCGAGATTGGTCTCAACCACCCGTTTCGGTTACTTCTTTGAGAACTATCACGACTTTGGCTACCCCACGCAGGGCACAGTCTATCTGTGGCAAGCCAGCGGCATTGGGGCAACCGAGAGCAACGGCACGGCGTTTGCTAACGATCCCGCCGCCGCCGGGTTGATCCAGGCCAGCGGTTACCAATCTGCAGGTTCAAGCCAGAACTTCACCCTTAGGAATGCTGACAAGCACTTCCAGTTTGACCAGGACATTGCCTGGTTCAAGGCTGGATGGCTGGGAACGCATAGCTTCAAGGGCGGTTACCAGATGAACCGAATCTCCAACGATATCTTCCAGCGTTGGAATGCTCCTACCGTTTATCTGTACCCCGGACAGACCTATTCGGCGTACTGCGCCGGTGTGGCTGGTTGTGGCGTACCTCCGGGTAATCCAGTGAACCTCCCTGCAGTAGCTCCCGGAACGTATGGCTACTACTTGGTGAACGATGCCGGTACCTTGGGACAAGCCGTCAGCTACAATCACGCCTTCTTCGCCCAGGACGCCTGGACACTCGGTAAGGGTGTCACCGTCAACGCAGGTATTCGTTTTGAGCATGAAAACGTGCCGGCAGAAGCCTTCGGACTGGCTGGCGGCCTTCCTTCCAACCCGATCAATTTCGGTTGGGGTTCCAAGATCGCTCCTCGTGTGGGCGTGGCTTGGGACGTCTTCCGCGATGGCCGGATGAAGGTCTTCGGAAGCTATGGTGTATTTAACGATCAGATGAAACTGAACCTGGCCATCAGCTCCTTCGGCGGCCAGTACTGGCAGAACTGCGCGTACACAATGAATGATCCCAATTACGCGGACATCGTTGTTACCCCGGATGCCAGCCGCCGTTATTGCAACGGTAACGTGAACCAGCCGGCTCTGGTTTCCAGCACCTCCGGCACGACAAACCAATTCATTGAAAACATCAACTTCCGCGGCACTGAAGGCGCGGTCAACGGATTGAAACCGTACCGTCAGCACGAGTTCGTGGTTGGATTCGATTACCAGCTCAAGAAGAACCTCGCATTTGAAACCCGCTGGGATCGTCGTCGTCTTGATCACGTGATTGAAGACGCTGGACTGTTCGAGGAAGGCAACGAAGTCTTTAGCGTTGTCAACCCCGGTGAAGGTCTAAACGCGACCAACGTCCTTTGCGGATCGGCTTGCCCGGCGAACGTCAGGCCAAATCGTAACTATGACGGCGTCGAATTCCGTCTGAACAAGTCAGTCAGCAATCACTGGTTCGGCCTGTTCAGCTACACCTACAGCAGCCTTCGCGGCAACTACTCCGGCCTTACCAGCACTGATCAGGCCGACGGTGGTGGCGGACGCAACTCACCGAACAACAGCCGTGCCTTTGACGAGTCCTACTTCGAGTACAACGCCTATGGCGTCTCCTCAAGCGGACCGTTGGCAACCGATCGTCCGAATACCTTCAAGGGTTATGCGTACTACCAGTTGAACGAAGGCAAGAGGGCAACCACCAACATCGGCCTCTTCCAGATGTTCTACCAGGGAACTCCGCTGAGCTCCTACATCGACGTGGGTGGCTGGCAGCAGCCTAGCTTCGCGCCGGTGTATCCGGAAGGTCGTGGCAAGTGGGCCGATATCGTCCAGGACTCGGTAACGGGCGCGATGACGGTGACTGATGTCCGTACTAACCGCACGCCTTGGTACATTCAGTCGGATGCCAGCTTCATCCAAGAGTACAAGCCGAACAAGAGCAACGAACGGCAGGTCCTCGGGTTTGAAGCGACCATCGGCAACCTGTTCAACCAGCACTCGCCCGTTTCCTACGGTACTCAGATCGATTCCGCCAATGCCGGTAGCTACCTGTCTCCAGGTGGATATCAACTCGGTGCCCCGGCGGGCTACGCAGCCTTCGAGCATCCGTATGCTTGGAAGACGTTGCTGAATACCAACACCACTACCGCGATGATCAGCCCAACGAATCCGACGGGCGCAAACCCGATCATCATGAACAGCCAATATGGCAAGGTGCTGGCTAACCAGCTTTCCCGCACCATCCGCTTGAAGGTACGTTTCACCTTCTAGTTGATTGCGCGTTGTAACCTTTCCGGGGAGCCCACAAAGCTCCCCGGTTTTTTGTGCTCCTGCCCCGCTGCTTCGAATCCATCCACCATCTCTGCCGTTTCCATTTCTGGAAGCGAGAGCTTCTGTTCCTTCCTGATTTCATATCCAGAACTGATCTTTTCGGCGCTCTCTAAGCGCTTTGCCCTACGTCGGAGCACAAAGTTGTGGCGAGTCACGTGCACATCGCTCGGGCGGTCAACGACCATTGCTAGGAGAACGATATGTCACAGTGCGGAGGAGTTAGCCGACGCAGTTACCTGCCGACAGCGGTAGAGGAATGGTTTCGTCATCACGTCCTCGTCCTAAGGTTCGTATGCTTAGGGCTTGTTCTTGTTCTTGCCTTTACGACAAGCGCCTTGTTCGCACAAAGCATCATCTCGGGCGATATTTCCGGCACCGTCACCGACCCCAGTGGTGCGGCCGTGCCGAATGCCTCGGTAACGCTCAACAGCAAGGTGACCGGGGAAGCCCGAACAACGACAACCAGCGCAACTGGTACCTACCGTTTCGCGCTGCTGCGCCCCGGTAATTATGCGGTCAGTGTTAAGCAGACGGGCTTTGCGCCAGCCACTCAGAACGTGATCGTGGCCGTCGGACAAGTGACGAGTTCCACCATTCAGCTAAAGCTCGGCTCTGAGACCCAGACGGTGGAAGTGACGACGGCCGCCCCGCTGCTGCAGACCGAAAACGCCAATATCACGACCTCGTACACCCCGACCGAAATCGAACTCACGCCGAATCCCGGCGGTGATCTCACCAACTATGCACTGACCGCACCGGGCGTTGCTTTGAGCACTGGCGGGGGCTATGGAAACTTCACGGCAAACGGGATGCCGGGAACCTCGAACCTATACACGATCAATGGCAATGACACCAACGACCCTTACAATAACCTGAACAATTCGGGAGCAAGCAATAACATGCTCGGGCAGAATGAGATTCAGGAGTTGGCCATCGTCAACAATGGCTACACGGGCCAATATGGCCGTGCCGCTGGCGCCAACATGAATTTCACCACCAAGTCCGGCGGCAACTCGTTCCACGGCAATGCCAAGTGGGACTGGAACGGCCGCTATCTGAATGCCAATGACTGGTTCAACAATTTCAGTGATACCCCCAGGCCTTTCGAGAACAGTAATCAGTGGGCTGGTTCCTTCGGCGGCCCAATCGTGAAGAACAAGCTGTTCTTCTTCTACGACAATGAAGGACTGCGCTATGTGCTACCGGGCGGCGGCTTTCCAGTCTACATTCCCACCACCGCGTTTGCGAATGCGGTGCAGGCCAACATCAATGCTGCCCAACCAGCCGAAGCGGCTCTCTATCAGAAGATGTTCGCACTCTATGCCGGCGCCCCCGGTGCTTCGCGCGCTACCTTGGATACCAATCCAGGTGGTGGGTGCGGCGATTTCGCTGGTAAACCTCTGGGAGGAGTTGCATTCGGTACCGCAGGCCAGCCCTGTATGCAGACCTTCCGCTCACTGTCCAATAACCTCAATACCGAGCGTCTTCAGGCGATCCGTATAGATTTCGAGGCCACATCGAGAGACCGCATGAATTGGCGCTACTGGCAGGATCGCGGTCAGCAGCCCTCGTTTACCGACCCCATCAACCCGGTGTTTAACGTTCCAAGTATTCAACCCCAGGATAATGGGCAGTTCACCGAAACCCACACCTTCGGTACCCATGTGGTGAATCAGTTTATCGCCTCGGGTTCCTACTATTCAGCCGTCTTCGGAGCATCGAGCCTACCGGCGGCACTCGCCGCCTTCCCAACCGAAATCGGCGGCAATTTTGTGGGCGGCAACCAGTGCACTGCGTTCGATGGCGACCTTACCTGTATGCAAGGGGTCTATGGTCCGCGGGCCATCCCAGGAGGTCGCAACGTCACCCAGTATCAGTTCGTCGATGATGTAACGTGGACGAAAGGCGCTCACGGCATCAAGTTCGGCGTCAACGTCCGGCGCATCGACTTCGCCGACTTCACCCCCTCCAACAACAAGACTGGGTACATCTCTCTCAATAGCATCACTGACCTTGTGAACGGTACTCTCTCCGCAAGCGGTGGCAGCTTCTTAAAACAGGCTTTCACCTCGGCTGTCGACTACCAAATTGCGGCCTACAGCCTAGGCCTCTACGTTCAAGACGAGTGGAGCGTCGCCCGGAATCTGAAACTCACCTTGTCCTTGCGTGTGGACCGCAACTCCAACGAAACCTGTAGGGAGAACTGCTTCGCCAGGCTCGTGAATGACTTCTCCAAGATAGGCCATGGCCTCAACATACCGTATAACCAGACGGTGGTGGCGAACCAGTCCCAGCTTTTTGCTGACCTTCAGCCCTGGGTGTGGCAGCCTCGCTTCGGCTTTGCCTATTCTCCATGGAGCGAAAAGACGGTCTTCCGTGGCGGCATCGGGCTTTTCGGTGATCTATATCCAGGGTACATCTCCCACTACACCGGGCTCGTTGACCCGCCAACATCCAGCACATTTCAAATCAACGCCACCACCACGCCTATTCCATTCCTGCCTGGAGTCCCGAATGGGGCTTTCGCACAGGCGAGCAACAATCATGCCGCTTTCGCCGCCCAGTTCCTCGGCGGAGGTACTCTAGGAAGCATTCAAGCTGTAGTGCCGTCGTTCTCGGCGCCCAACTTCTACACTGTCCCTCACCATTTCAGAAATGCAACCTACGCAGAGTGGAACTTTGCCATTCAGCAAGAACTCGACCGCAAGACCGCTTTGACCCTGAATTACGTGGGAAATCACGGCTACGACCTCATCAGCCGGAACAACGGCGCGAACGCCTTTTCACCTACCGGTTTCGGCGGCCTTCCGCTGACCGCCCCGGATCCCCGCTTCGCGCTTGTACGCGACCTCACCACCGAGGGCGTCTCCAGTTACAACGGGGTGACTGCAACCTTGGCGCGCAAGTTCACCTACGGCTTCCAGGGTTCCTTGAACTATACCTGGAGCCATGCTTTGGACGAGAACTCCAACGGCACGTTTAACGGATACAGCGCACAAACCGCAGGAGATTCGCTGCTCTACCAGATTGACCCGCTAAATCTGCGCCGCTTGAACTACGGAAATGCGGACTATGACTTCCGCCGCCTCATGTCAGTCACTTACATCTGGGAGCTTCCATTCAAGCGCAGCGGATTTATGAACCATGTGGTCGGAGGATGGTCTATCTCCGGGGCACTGTTCAAGCGTTCGGGTTCCCCGTACAGCGTGATCGACAGCCACCTCACTTCTGCCATAAGCAACGACGGCGGCGGGAGTTTCCTGGCAAGTTTCCTCGGCGGTCCCATGCCGAATTGCTCAGTAAGCTTCTCCCTGAATGTGGGATGTCTGCAAGCATCGCAGTTCCTCACCACGGCAACTCAGACAGACTTCGGAACAGTTTCCCGCAACCACTTCCGTGGGCCTGCCTACTTCAACACCGATCTTTCGGTGAAGAAGAACTTCCGGATCACGGATAGTGGGTTGACCTTCGAGATGGGAGCAAATGGCTACAACATCCTGAATCACCCGAACTTTGCCAACCCAAATGACTCCATTACCAGTGGGGCATTCGGCCAGATCCAGGGCACGGTAACGCCGGCCAGCAGCCCGTATGGAAACTTCCAAGGCTCCAATGTTTCCGGTCGAGTCTTGCAACTGGAATTGCAGGTGAAGTTCTAGCTGTTTGATCTGCCGGTTTCCGAAATCAAGCGGGCGGCTCGAAAGGGCCGCCCGATTTTTTTTACCGTGTTATCCCGCTAATTCGTCCATCCTCACCACGCATCTTCAGGATAGAATCAGCTCATGCCGTTCCGTCCAATCAACAAGGGTAAGACCCCTCCGCCGGAAGAAACCTTCGAAGAAGCCGCGTATCTCAAAGCGCTCGGCGAAAAGCAGAAGCTCGTCAGCATCAAGTTGCAGGGTGGTGAAGTGGTTCGCGGCTGGATCGAGTACTACGACCGCAACATGCTGCGCCTCACCCGGGACGGCGCGCCCAACCTTTTCATCTTCAAGTCTGAGATCATGTACATCGCCGAGGGTGAAATCAAAGCTCCGCGTGTTCGCCGCAGCAAGCCCACGCCGGGGGTGGCTGCGCCGCCCGTGGCTTCGCATGACGCCCCGCTCAAGCCGGAAGCAGCCGGGTAGAATGACCACCCGCAATGCCTCCAGTTTTCTCCCGCAAGCCAGTGCCATCGCCGTTGCCGCTGGCAAGCTGCTCATGCCGTTCTTCGAGCGCCGCATCGGTTTTGAGTACAAGGGAGATGCCGATCTGGTGACCGAGGCCGACCGCGCCAGCGAGCGACTGATCGTCTCCCGCCTGCGCGCCACCTGGCCTGATCATGACATTGTCGGGGAAGAGGGTACGCGCGATATTCACGGCGGCGGCTTCCGCTGGTACGTGGATCCGCTCGACGGCACCACCAACTTTGCCCACGGCTATCCGGTCTTCTGCGTCTCCATGGGACTTGAGTACGAAGGGCACCTGCTCGCAGGCATTCTCTACGACCCCACCCGCGACGAACTCTTCGTCGCCGGGAAGGGAAGTGGCGCGACCCTCAACGGCAAGCCGATCCACGTCTCCAAAACCACCACCCTGGCCGAATCCATGCTCGGCACCGGTTTTCCCAGCCTCAAGCGCCACCAGAATCCGAATATTCACTTTTATTACCAGCTCACTCTTCGCTCGCACGGCATCCGTCGTGCTGGATCCGCCGCGCTGGATCTTGCCAACGTCGCCGCGGGACGTTACGACGGCTATTGGGAGTTCAACCTGAATCCCTGGGATACCGCAGCCGGAGTTCTTCTGGTGCAAGAAGCCGGAGGCAACGTCACCCGCTTCGACGGTTCGCCGTTTAACCTCGACAGCCGCGAAACCATGGCTTCCAACACCCTCATTCACCAGGAACTCCTAGAAAACTTTCGCGACATCTTTGCTGGCCGCGGTCTCGCAGAGCTCCCCTCGGTCATTGGCGGCAACCCCCGGCAGTAGGTCGGAATCGCCACCTGTGAAGCCTCCCAATTCTCCCCTCGGTTTTGCTACAATCATGGGTTCGCAGGGAACGTGCACCTCCAGAAGAGGATCTTCAGAAAATTATGACTTATGTGATTGCAGAACCGTGCATCGGAATCAAGGATCATTCCTGTGTGGATGCTTGTCCCGTGGATTGTATTCACCCCAAGCAGGATGAACCCGATTTTAAGACCGAGCAAATGATCTACATCGATCCGGTCGAGTGCATCGACTGTGGCGCCTGCGTTCCGGTTTGTCCCGTCTCGGCCATCTTTGCCGTCGAAGACCTGCCGAAAAAGTGGAAAGCCTACACCGAGCGCAACGCCAAGTACTTCGGGCGCTGATTTAGCCGCTCTCATGATTTGAATTCGGGTCGGACGCAAAGGCGCGCCCACGTGGTGTGCCTTTGCTTTTCCAGCCGGCAATTCCTCCTTTCGACCACTCGGCTGCCAACCAGAGTTCCTCAAACCGCATCAGTCCCTGCAACAGCCGAGGAATTCGTGTGTCCTCTCCATAGCTGAAGAATCCGCAATGGCGCATCAGCCCAACGCTCCCAGTTCGTCTGTCCAGCCGCTTCCACCCCGGGAGCCGCACCGCCGAATGGCTGCGTTCGTGCGCGGAGTCGTGGCGGGCGCAGCCGATCTCGATCCCGCCGCGGTGCTCACCGCCACCGTCGCCGGGGCCACCTTCGGATACAGCGTCGGCTGGGTCGTGCTGCTCTCCATCCCCGTGCTCTGGAGCGTCCTTTCCGTCTCCGCCCGCATTGGCCGAGACTCCCGCAAAGGGCTGGTCGAACTGGTTCGCGAGCAGTACGGACGCAACATGGCCCTCACCCTTGCCTTCGGAGTCTTCGTCGTCAACTTTGCCATGATCATCGGGGACCTGGTGGCCGTCAGCGATGCCCTCTCCATTGTTACCAATCAGTGGCGCGCCTTTTTTCTGGTGCCCTTGGCGTTCCTCGTCTGGTATATGCTCATCGTCGGCAATGCGCGCAAGAGCATGGAACGCCTGGGATTGCTCTCCCTCTTTCTCATCGCCTACGTGGTCGCCGCCTGCTTCACGGTACATTCTCCGGTTGCTCTGGCCCGCGCCATTCTTCTCCCTCAAATCGAAGCCACCTCGGCTTACTCGATGGCCGTCATTGCGGTCTTCGGTTCGCTGCTCACCCCGGATGTCATCGTCTGGCAGACCAGCTCCAAGCGCGAAATCCCCCTTAGCGCCGATCCCACGCATGAAACCGAGTCCCATGCCGGAACCTTCGTTGCCACCCTTGTCTCGCTCTCGGCCATTGTCGTTGCGGCCAGCTTCCACGTCTCCGATCCGGCGGCCATTACCACCCGCTCCGCCTCGCAGTCCTTGGCGTTTCTCGGCTCTGCCGGACCACTCTTGTTCGCGCTTGGAATCCTCGGCTCCGGCATGGTCGCCCTGCCTTTGCTCGCGGCCTCGCTCTCCTTCAGCATCTCGGAAGCCGTCGGCTGGGTTTCGGGACTCAACAAAGAGCCCTGGGAGGCGCGTTACTTCTACATCGTCATCTCCACCATCCTGCTCGTCTCCGTCATCATCTCTCTCTTCGGAGTCAACACCGTCCGCCTCCTCTACTGGTCGCAGGCCGGTGCCGGAGCATTGGTGGTTCCCATTCTCGCCTTCCTCCTGCTGTTGGGCCGCAATCGCCGGGTCGTCCAATCCTCTAACCGCCTGCGCGACGAGTTCTTCCTCTCCTTTGCGGTCCTCGCCATGTTCATTGCCAACGCTTTCTTTATCTGGACTGAATGGATTGCTCCCCATCTTGGGTAGCGATCCACCATAGCCCGCACTTTGACAGTTGATCGCTTCCTCACTGCGTGGTAGCTTCACATGTTTGGATTTTTCCGCAAACCTGAACAAATCTAAAGGAGATAGCACTATGCCACTGGTTTCGATGCGGCAATTACTGGATGAAGCCGCTAAGGGCGGTTACGGCGTTGGCGCCTTTAACGTAAACAACATGGAGCAGATCCAGGCCATCATGGAGGCCGCGCGTGAAACCCAGTCGCCGGTCATCATCCAGGCTTCGCGTGGGGCCCGCGCTTACTCCCAGGACAAGTTCCTCTACCACCTGATGCTGGCCGCCGCCGAACTCTACCCTGAAATTCCGCTGGTGATGCACCTCGACCACGGCAACAGTTTCGAAACCTGCAAGTCCGCAATCGACCTCGGCTTCACCTCGGTCATGATGGATGGCTCGCTCCTCCCCGACGGCAAAACTCCCGCCACCTTCGAGCAGAATGTCGAAGTTACCCGCGCCGTGGTCAAACTCGCCCACGAAAAAGGCGTGACCGTCGAAGGCGAAATCGGCGTACTCGGCGGCATTGAAGATGGCCACGGAGCTGGTGGCGGCGGCCTCGATCACGTCACCGATCCCGACCAGGCCGTGGAGTTCGTCAAGCAGACCGGCGTCGACGCCCTCGCCATCGCCATCGGCACCAGCCACGGTGCTTACAAATTCAGCAGCAAGCCAGACGGCTCGGTGCTCAAGATGGATGTCCTGCTCGCGATCCACCAGCGCCTGCCCAACGTGCACCTCGTAATGCACGGTTCGTCCAGCGTTCCCAAGGAATTGCAGGACGTCATCAACCAGTACGGCGGCAAGCTGAAGCCGACCTGGGGTGTCCCGGTCGAGGAGATTCAGCTCGGCATCCGCAACGGCGTCCGCAAGATCAACGTCGATACCGACAATCGCCTCGCCATCACCGGAGCCATCCGCAAGGTCTTTGCCGAGAGCCCCGAGAAGTTCGATCCGCGCGATTACATGAAGCCCGCTCGCGAAGCCATGAAGAAGGTGGTCGCCCAGCGTATGTCCCAGTTCGGCCAGGCTGGCCACGCCAGTGACTACGCGCCCATCCCAATCGAAGAGATGAAAAAGCGCTACGCCGACGCCGCCGCAACCGCCAAGTAAACCGTACCAGCCTCCACTCAGAGGAGGGCTTCGGCCCTCTTCTTTGATTTTTCTTTCTCTTCTGGCGTACGCTCCTTATAGCTGGTGGGTTCAGTACGCCCTCTTTGCTGGGGAGAAAACCTTTGATTGCACGCGAACTGATTCCTGGTGTATCCGCCGTAGGAGCCATCGACTGGGACCGCCGCTACTTTGATGAGTTGGTCCCTTTGCCTCACGGAACCACGTACAACTCCTATCTGGTCCAGGGAAGTGAAAAGACCGCGCTGATCGACACCATGTATCCCGCGCGTACTGCCGAGTACATCGCCAACCTCAAGCGCCTCAACATCCCGCATATCGATTACATCATCGCCAACCATGGCGAGCAGGATCACTCCGGCTCGATTCCTGCCGTTCTAGAGCTCTACCCGAACGCCCGTGTTGTGACCAACAAATTTTGCCGGAAGTTGATTACCGATGCGATTGATGTTGCCGCCGACCGCTTTCTCATCATCGAGAATGAAGACATCATCTCACTCGGCGACCGCACTCTGCGTTTTCTCATTACCCCGTGGGTGCATTGGCCGGACACGATGTTGACTCACCTGGTCGAAGACAACATCCTGTTTACCTGCGATCTCTTTGGCGCTCACAACGCCACCAGCGACTTGTACGCCACCGAAGTCGGGCGCACCCTCGAATCGGCGCGCCGCTATTATGCGGAAATCATGATGCCGTTCCGCCGTCACATACAAAAGTATCTCCCCATGGTGGAGAAGATCGCCCCGCGCATGATCGCGGCCAGCCACGGCCCGGTTTACAACCGTCCTGCGCTGATTCTCGATGCCTATCGCCTTTGGATTTCGGATGAACCGCTGCGCGAAGTGGTGATTCCGCATGTCTCCATGTACAGCAACACGTCCAATATGGTGCTGTACCTGGTTGACCGGCTGATTGAGCGCGGCCTCAAAGTCACCCCGTTCAATGTCGTTGATGGCGATCTGGGAGATTTGGCTTCCTCGCTGGTCACGGCCTCGACGCTGGTTGTCGCCGCCTCCACCGTACTTGGCGGCCCGCACCCGTCCTGTGTCGGAGCGCTGAACCTAGCCAATATCCTCAAACCGAAGACCCGGTTCTTGACGACCATCGGCTCCTATGGATGGGGCAGTGACATCGCCAAAAAAATACAGGCTCTTATGCCGAATCTGGAGGCCAGGGTTCTCCCTCCAGTACTCGTCAAGGGTCGTGCGATTGAAGAAGATTTGAAGGAACTGGATCGTCTTGCCAATGAGATCTACGAGTGCAACGAGGAGTTGACGGCACAATCCGTCGCGGCGGTTTAGGTTTTCCAACCAAAAAAGGCGCGGGCTATTGTCCGCGCCTTTTTTCCGATACTCTCATTTACACGCCGTAGATCGGATACCACGGCGACGCTGCCTTCAGTCCGGCGTTCACATTTTCGATATTCTTCACACCTTCCACTTCCAGCCATTCCCGGAAGGCCTTCAACCCCTTCTCCGCGAAGATCGGCACGCCATCGGCCCACGTAGCGCGGCCGCAGAGCACTCCGTTGTACTTCACTCCGGTTTCGCCCACTAACTCCAAAGTCTCGGAGAACTCAGCGTTGCTCACTCCCGCCGAGAGATAAATGAAAGGCTTGTTGGTAGCTTCGGACGACTTGCGGAAGTACTCCATGGCTTCGGCCTTCGTGTAGGCCTTCTCGCCCTTGAAGCTCTTCGTGCCTTCCACGAACTTCATGTTGACCGGAACCTCCAGCTTCAGCACGTCGACGTGGTACTGCGGCTTGCTGAACTCGCGCATGTAGGCCTGCACGATCTCTGGTTTCTTCTTGGCATACGCCAGACCCTTCTCGTCCATCCCCTCTTCATAGCCGATGAGTTCGAGGAAGAATGGAATGTCATTGGCCACGCATTCGTCGCCAATCCGTTCGGTCCATGCCTGTTTGTGATCGTTGATGTGCTTCGGGTCGCCGGGTGCGTAGTAAAGAAGAATTTTAATGCAGTTGGCGCCTGCTTCCTTCAACCGGTGCACGCTCCACAGGTCCAGCAGATCGGGAAGCCGTCCCGCAACCTGCTTGTCGTAGCCGGTCTTTTCGTAGGCCAGCAGCAGTCCGGCCTTGGGATTGCGCGCCTTGGCCGCCGGTAGTCCCCATTCGGGGTCCAGCAATATAGCGCTCGCGTAGCGGGTCAGCACCTCGCTTACCGCAATCTTAAAGTCGATTAAGTCCTGTTCGGATGCCTTCGGACCAAGAGCCTTCTTCAAAGACCCGCGCTGATCCATGGCTGCGGCGGCAATCACGCCCCGCTCGTTGGAAACCGCTTTCAATCCAGCTAATTTTCCGGGAGTAAGTTTCACGTTCGTCCTCCTCCAACTCTCAGATGCTCGCCCTCTGCGGCGCGACCGCATAAGGCCCCGCCTGAGCCCCAACAACTCTATCGCAATCCGCGCGCCTGTGCACACTAATGCCCGCCCAGGGTAGTGGTGCTGTTCGATTTTCACGGCGAAAATCAATCAAAAAAGTGGATTCAGAACTTGGCATGGGCCGTTGCTCATTATTTTATTTTTAGCCTTCCATTCTTCCCGTGCTTGCTGTAATTGTTTTCGAGTTTCTGGCGGCAATGACTCCATCTGTTTCCGTTCCAACTCGGCGATGGATTTATCGAACTCCCGTTTCATAGCTTCCACGCGAGAATTGAATTCCTTTTGTCCGGGTGGACTCACGAATACCGCTGGTGGATACAGCCCAACCCTCACCTTTATCCCGTCTGGTGGAATATCGTTACCAGGAGCGGCCCATCCCTCTCTTGCTTGCCAGTTATATGAATGGAGGAAATCTAATAGAGCATTAACAGCCTCCATTGATTTAATGTGGTTGTCCCAGTCCCGCCCAAGATCTTTTGGAGAGTTCTGTTCATTGGCCCGCCTAAAATACGCCTGGACTTCTACACCGTCCTCAATTCCATCCAAGGGAGACACCCTGGCAATCTTCCACCCCGCGCGTTCAAGCGTTTCTTTTATGTTGAGAGCTGCCCTTTTAGCTTCGGCGTCGGGTATGAATTCGATAATTGCTTGGTGTCCAGTAAAAGGTTTTAAGGGATCGACGCTGGTCTTAGTATTGCCCACCGACCAAGAAGGTATAACCCTCGGCGCGTTGCAAATCGCCAAATTTATTAATGACTTTTCCAATTCGGCTCGCTTAGCCTCAACTGCTTCCAAGTGCGTCTTAGTTGCAGCTAATTGCTGGCCTAAGTCCTTAGCTTGGCTCTCCACGTCATCTGCCTCTGTTTTCGCTTTGCCAGCGGCTAGACTAGCGGCATTCGCGGACCCTTGGGCGCGAGATGAGGCATCGGCTGCGCCCTTCGCGGAATCCTTTGCATCGCCAGATTCTTTAGAGAGGAGTGCGGCACGGAGATCATTGGCCTTTCTGATCTCGGTCTCTACTCTGCCAATTTGGGCACCTACGTACAGTTCACCAGCGACTCCAATTGCAACAAATGCCGCCCCAAGCAATTCCAACACGAACAGTACTTTACTAGGTTTTCCTGGCGGAAGTATTTCTCCACGCTTGAAGCCACATAGCTCTTTAACGTACTCCCAGACTACAAAGGCCACTTCGAGCACGACACCAACGACCACAAGGAATGTCCAGAAATTTAACCAATGGTCGAGCGAAGAGCGCGACATGTCGAGGTTGTCGAGTAGCGTTTTGAGAGCCGATTCGTCCATTGAGAAACTCCGCGCCCATCAGGAATTAGCAACCAGAAGTTACCTAATCGCGCCGCCGCGCGCGGCTCTTATGACTTACAGTTTCACGCCCGCGGCCGCCAGCACCTCGCACTGCCGCCCCACCAATTCGGCGATGCCTATGCGGGCTAGCAATGTCATCTGCGCCAGCTGCTCATCGCTGAAGGGCTCGTGCTCGGCGGTCGCCTGGATCTCAATAAACTTATTGCTGCCGGTCAGTACGTAATTCATGTCCACGGCGGCGCGCGAATCTTCTTCGTATGCCAGGTCAAGCATCGGCTCACCGTCCACAATGCCGACGCTGATGGCGGCGACCGTGTCCTTCAAGGGAAGCCGCTTCAGCGTTCCCGACGCCACCAGCTTCTGCATCGCCAGAGCCATCGCCACAAAGCCGCCGGTGATCGACGCGGTGCGCGTTCCGCCGTCGGCTTGAATCACGTCGCAATCAATCCACAGAGTGCGCTCGCCAAGCTTCACCGTATCGACAATGGCGCGCATCGAGCGCCCGATCAGTCGCTGAATCTCCTGCGTGCGTCCGCCTTGCTTGCCCTTGGAGGCTTCCCGCGCGGTACGCGTCAGGGTGGCGCGCGGCAGCATACCGTACTCGCTGGTGACCCAGCCCTTGCCCTGATTGCGCATCCATCCCGGAACGCTCTCTTCGATGGTCGCAGTGCAGATGACCCGTGTGTTCCCCACCTCGATCAGGCATGAGCCTTCGGCGGTGCGAATGAATTCGGGAGTTAACTTCAGCTCGCGTATTTGGTCCAGAGCGCGATTGTCAGAACGAAAAATCATCTTGGCTTCCTTACTTTTTAAGGCGTCCTCGGCTGCGGCGCCCGGTCTGATTTGCGGCAACGATGTACTTAAACAACGATGTACTTATATGCTAATGGCTCAAGATAAAACTATGGCGTCCAAGGCAATGGTTTTATGGACGATTGACGAACTACGCATTTCCGCATCAAAAATGTTGATTGAGATGACAATCGTTTGCCCGTTTTAACGCCCAGTGTCGAGATCGGCGCGCTCCACGTCTTCGACCGCAAAGCCGAGAAAGACCGGAGCCTGTTTGCGAAATTTTTCCACCGAGTCGGTCACGAAAAATTTGTAGCCCGGCTCACCGCCGGTAAGGTTGTGGCCGTCGAGATGGCGCAAGAGCGCGCGCGCGGTGGCCTCGGCGGAATCGACAATCCCGATGCGCTGCGGAACCACTCGCCGCAACAACTGGCGGAGCAGAGGATAGTGGGTGCAGCCGAGCACCAATACATCGACATTTGCCGATGCATTGCGCAACGCCTCGATCGTGTAGATGCGCGCCACCTGCTCGGTCACTGGATTTTCGATCCAGCCTTCTTCGACGAGCGGCACCAGCAGCGGGCACGCTTTCTCAAGCGTAGCAAAGCCGCGCCGGGCCAGGGCGCGCTGATAGGCGTGGCTCGAACAGGTTGCCTCGGTGGCAAAGACCAGAGCTTCGCGGCTCTTCGAGATGGCCGCCGCCGCGTCCGCTCCCGGTTCGATCACCCCGATCACCGGCACTGACACTGACGACTTCACGTCATAGAGCGCCAGGGCCGAGGCCGTGTTGCAACCGATCACGAGCAGGTCGATGCCGCGCGCTGCGAGGAAGCGCGCCGCCAACGAAGCGTAGCGCGCTACGAACTCCTGCGACTTGGTTCCGTAGGGAAGGCGCGCGGTATCGCCAAAGAAAAGATAGTCGGCGTTGGGTACCAGACGGGTGATGGCGCGGAGGACCGTAAGTCCGCCGACGCCGGAGTCAAAGACCCCGATGGTAGGGCGATGTAAGTTGGCAGCCACTTGAATCAATGTAGCGCAAAAGAGGGAAGCGCGGCGAGAGTTGGTGCGTCAACCACGTCCGATAACCCCACATTCGCCATCTGCGCGGACGTGGCCACCCGCGGCTGCTGGCAAATGTGGAGAGCTCACCGGACTATGCGCTGACGTTCAGTCCGGAACTGCTCGCCGAAGTACTGCCGGACGAATTCGTACTTTGAGTCAGGCTAGCCAGTACAGCTTGCAACACCTGCGCGTCAGAGCTGCTGCCGGAGTCTTGCGCGCGGTGATGATGTTGCGCGCCGGATGCGCTTTGCGCGTCCTGCGTCAACCGCGTGAACGCTTGCTGCGCGCCAGCCAGATTGCCGGATTGCAGAGCTGAGCCAAGTGTCTGGAAATCCTGCGCCAAATCGCCCGAGGTACTGCTGGCAGCACTGGCGCAGGAAGCGGCGCTCGATGTACTGGTGAGCTCTGCCACAGCGGTGCTCGATGTGCTGCTGCTCGACGTGCTCGTATCCGCTGTGCTGGTGCCCCCGGTTGAACTCGTGCTCGATGTGGAACCGCTTACCAACACCAATACCTCAATTTCCGAGCTGCCGCCTGAACTGCCGGAGGACTTTGCATGATTGTGGTGGTGCCCTCCGCTGTTCTGCATATCCTGAGCAACCTGAGAGTAAGCTTGCTGCGCGCTGCTGAGATCGCCGGACTGCAGATCCTGGCTCAGGGTCTGGAAATCCTGTTCCAGCTTTGCCAACTTCGATTGCGCGCCGGTCGTCGAGGAGGCCAATGCCGAAGTTGCGGCGGATGTGGGAGCAGAAGCCGAAGACAGAGCGTCCTGCGAGAGAGTGACAAAATCCTGCTGGGCTGCCGAGATATTGCCGCTTTTCAGATCGGTGCCGAGCTGCTTGAAGTCAGCGAGAAACTGCTGAGCGCTGGCAAGCAGCGTGTCGAGTTGTGAGAGGTTGGCTGAGATTCCGGAGGTGGACATCGGTGAGTCTCCCTTCAGCCCTTCCGCGCATTAGTGGTCTGCCAGACGGGCCGCATGGATTCTTTATCGGCGGGGTTCTCCAGTCACTTTATCCCTCTGTGTTTTTTCTTCGGACAGGACGAATGTGCCGCTAGAGTATCCGCGAGGCGAGCGTGGACGCGGAAATCCGCCGTATACAATATAAACTCCGACCAAAGTCATCGCCATTTGCTAACTCATTCATGCAGAACAACCTATAAGATTGCGAGCCGGAATTAAACTGTTGCTTTTTCCGGTTTTCTGCATCTATACTTACATTGGCGACTGAAAAGGTCGGAGATTCCTGACATTCATGCTGAAACTCACCAAGAAGGCCGACTACGGATTGATCGCAGTGCGCCACTTGGCCGAGCACGCCGAACTGGGCGCCTGCAGCGCCAAGGATCTTGCGGAGATTTATGGATTACCACAGGAGGCTTTGGCGAAGATCTTACAGCGGCTGGTGCGGAGCAAGTTGCTGATCTCGCAGCAGGGAACGAATGGCGGGTACGTGCTTTCGCGCGACCCCAGGGAGATCAGCGCGCTGGAAGTGATCCGGGCAATTGAGGGGCCGCTGTTCATTACCTCCTGCAATAACCTGGAAAAGGCTTGCAGCCAGAGTTCGAAATGTACGGTGCGGGGGCCGTTGCAGAAGGTGAGCCGCACGATTGAAGAAGTGCTCAGCAAGCTGACGGTTTGGGAGTTGCGCGAAGGCACGGGGGATTCCGATCCTGTGGTGTCCGCCGAAAGCATGGAGAGCGAACTGGTCAGGATCGAAGTTTCTGGAGGGAATTATGGCAAGTGACGAGGCAGTAAAGCTACCAATTTATATGGACAACCATGCCACTACGCGGACCGATCCGCGGGTGCTTGAGGCGATGCTGCCTTATTTTGGCGAGATCTATGGCAATGCGGCCAGCCGTAATCATGAGTTCGGCTGGATCGCTGAGCAGGCGGTGGATGCAGGCCGCGAGCAGGTCGCCAAACTGATTGGGGCAACCGCAAAAGAGATCGTCATTACCTCCGGAGCGACCGAATGCAACAACCTCGCGATCAAGGGTGTGGCCGAGATGTATCGCGAGAAGGGCAATCACATTATCACCGAGGTCACCGAGCACAAGTGCGTGCTGGACACCTGCAAGCGGCTGGAGAAACACGGATTTCGCGTAACCTATCTTCCGGTGAAGACTGACGGGCTGATCGATCTGAATCAGTTGAGCGACGCGATGACGGACGACACGATCCTGGTTTCGATCATGGCGGCGAATAACGAGATTGGAATTCTGCAGCCGATTCGCGAAATCGGAAAGCTCTGTCATGAGAAGGGCGTGTTGTTCCACAGCGACGCGGCGCAGGCGGCGGGCAAGGTTCCGTTCAACGTGATTGAAGACAACGTTGACCTGGCCTCGATCTCGGCGCACAAGATTTACGGGCCCAAGGGCGTGGGCGCACTGTATGTCCGGCGGCGCAATCCGCGGGTGCAACTGGTGGCGCAGATGGACGGCGGCGGGCACGAGCGTGGCATGCGCAGCGGCACACTGAATGTTCCGGGAATTGTGGGACTGGGAAAGGCATGCGAAATCGCACAGCAGGATATGGCCGAGGAATCCAAGCGTCTGCTGGCTATGCGGGAGAGTTTGCGGGAACAGATCACATCGCAACTCGACGAGGTTTATATCAACGGCAGTATGGAGCATCGTCTGCCGGGCAGCTTGAACATCAGCTTTGCCTATGTGGAAGGCGAATCGCTACTGATGGGGATTAGCGACATTGCGGTTTCGAGCGGGTCGGCCTGCACCTCGGCTACCCTGGAACCGAGCTATGTGCTGAAGGCTTTGGGCGCGGGCGATGAGTTGGCACACAGCTCGATACGTTTCGGGCTGGGGCGCTTTAACACGCAGGCCGAGGTCAATTACGTGGCGACGAAGATTGTGGACGTAGTCAAGCGTCTGCGGGAACTTTCGCCGCTCTACGAGATGCACAAGGAAGGCATTGATCTTTCGAAGGTGAAGTGGGCCGCTGAACCGGTGAACCACTAAGCAGCAGATATGGGGCACCCTCGGTAAGGAAGTTTCGGATTTCGTAAGGGATCGCGAATGTATTAAGGAGAACAAGGAATGGCTTACAGCGAAAAAGTACTGGATCACTACACTCATCCGCGCAACGTTGGCACCATGGACAAGAACGCCGATGAGGTTGGTACTGGGCTGGTGGGCGCTCCGGAGTGCGGCGACGTTATGAAGCTGCAGATCAAGGTGAATCCGGAGACTAAGATCATTGAGGACGCGAAGTTCAAGACCTTCGGTTGCGGGTCGGCGATTGCTTCCTCGTCACTGGCGACGGAATGGGTGAAGGGTAAGACGGTGGATGAGGCTCTGCAGATCCGGAACACGGACATCGTAAAAGAGCTCTCGCTGCCGCCGGTGAAAATTCACTGCTCGGTACTGGCGGAAGATGCAATTCGTGCTGCCATCTCCGACTGGAAGAAGAAGAATAACTAACGGAACGCGATTGATCGACTGGGCAGGAGCCCATATTCATGACGACGACAGAACAGAAAACGACAACCCAAGGAATCAAGATAACAGACAAGGCGCTGGATCACATCCGGACGGCGATGCAGAAGGAAGGCATCGCTTCGGAGCAGGGTGGATTGCGGCTGGGAGTGCAAGGCGGCGGGTGCTCCGGCCTGTCTTACAATATTCGTTTTGACACCCAACCGCGCGAACGCGACCGTGTCTTCGAGTATGGCGATGTGCGCGTATTCGTCGATCCGAAGTCGTTCATTTACCTGAACGGCATGACCGTGGAATGGGAAGAGACGCTGATGCACCGGGGCTTTGTCTTCCAGAATCCGAATGCGAAGAAGAGCTGCGGCTGCGGCACCAGCTTCTCCTAACCGGAGCGAAAGGGAGACAAATTGAGCGATCAACCGAATGCGGCGTTGCAGGTGACGGATGGCGATGGGCATCACCATCACCGTTGCTGGTCGTGCGGCGATATGCGGGCCGAACATTTCTGCGGCGAGTGCGGGCATGTGCAGCCCGCCGAACCGACGGATTTTTTCTCTTTCTTCGGATTGCCACGCAGGCTGCAATTGGATGAGTCGGCGCTGGAACGCGAGTTCTACACGCTGAGCCGCAAGTTGCATCCGGACGTGTATTCGCGCGCCAGTGCGCGGGAGCAGGCGTGGAGTCTGGAGAAAACCTCGCAGCTGAACGACGCCTATCGAACCTTGAAGGACGCGATCTCCCGCACCGAATACCTGCTAAAGATTGAAGGCATTCAGCTGGATGAGCAGAGCAAGAACGCGACCGAAAAGGCGCGTGCTTCAGGCGTGGACAAGCGGCAGACAGTTCCGGCGGAGTTGCTGGAAGAATCCTTTGAGCTGAATATGCTGCTCGAAGAAGCGAAGATGGGCGACATCGACGACAGCTTGCGCACCCAGTTGATTGCGACTCGCGCGGGGCTGATGGCTCGCCTGAAAACTATGCAGGATGAGCTACACGCTGCCTGGAAGCAGTGGGATGGCGGAGACTCAGAGGCTACGGCACTGATGGTGGATGTATTGAATCGCCGCGGCTATCTGCGCAACCTTGTACGTGACATTGATGAAGTACTGAAATAATTTTGACCTCATAAGAATAAAAATGGCAGACGACAGAGTTGTAGGAATCGACCTCGGTACTACCAATTCGCTTGTGGCCTACATGGGCTCCGGGCCCTCGCTCGCGCATCCCGACGCGTCGGGCAAATCCGTGTTCATTCTTCCCGGGGAAGACGGTTCGAACCTTGTTCCCTCGGTGGTGGCCGTGGACCGCGATAACCATATGCTGGTGGGCAATGCCGCACGCGAGGTACTGTTGAACTCGCCGGAGCGCGCCGTTTACAGCGTGAAGCGGTTAATGGGCCGCGGCGTAGAAGACGTGCGGGAGGAACTGAAGCTGTTTCCGTTCCACCTTGCCGAAGATCTCATGCCGGGTGAGGTGCTGCGCATCCATCTGGGCGAGCGTACCTATACCCCACCGGAAATTTCAGCGCAAATTCTGCGGCAACTGAAACGCAATGCAGAGCGCTTTTTCGGCGCCCCGGTAAAGCAGGCTGTGATTACCGTGCCGGCATATTTCAACGACGCCCAACGGCAGGCGACCAAGGATGCGGGACGGATCGCGGGCCTGGAGGTGCTTCGGCTGGTAAACGAGCCGACGGCAGCCTCTCTGGCGTATGGGCTGGACCGGAAGCAGAACGGAACGATCGCGGTGTATGACTTCGGCGGCGGCACGTTCGATGTTTCCATTCTGAAATTGAAGGATGGCATCTTCGAAGTGATTGCCACGAATGGCGACACGCATCTCGGTGGCGACGATATCGACAACCTGCTGATTGCAGTTGCGGTCGAGGACATTGCCGGCGACCTGGGAGTCGATGCACGTCAGCATCCTGAGATAGTTCAGCGGCTGCGCAACGCGGTGATCGAGGCGAAGATCGCACTCTCTTCGCGGGAGACGGCGGAGATCGAATTAGCGCTGCCGGAGGGCAAGGTGTATCAGCGCAAAATCACGCGCGAGATGTTCGAACAGATGGTGCAACCGATTGTGGAGCGCACCCTGGGCCCGTGCCGGCAGGCTCTGAAGGATGCAGATCTGACCGTAGAGCAGGTGGACGAAGTGGTGCTGGTGGGTGGATCGACCCGCATCCCTCTGGTGCGGCGGAAGGTGGAGGAACTGTTTGCGCGCAAGGCTCACACCGAACTCAATCCCGACGAAGTGGTGGCGCTGGGCGCAGCCGTGCAGGCGAATATTCTGGCGGGCGGCTCGGCAGAGACCCAGGATATGCTGCTGCTGGATGTGACGCCGCTCTCCCTGGGCATTGAAGCGCTGGGCGGAGTTACGGCCAAGATCATTCATCGCAATTCGACAATTCCGGCGAGCGCGACTGAGCACTTTACCACCGGAGTTGAGGGTCAGGTATCAGTGGCAATTCACGTACTGCAAGGCGAGCGCGAACTGGCCAAGGATTGCCGGTCGCTGGCACGCTTTGACCTGAAGGGAATTCCGCCAATGCCGGCAGGTTTTCCCCGCATCGAGGTGCGCTTCCTGATTGACGCCAACGGAATTCTGCATGTTTCCGCACGCGAGCAGCGCAGTGGCAAGGAAGCTGAGATCAAGGTGCAGCCCAGCTACGGCCTGACCGACGAGCAGGTGGAAAACATGATCCTGGACTCGTACGACAACGCCGAACAGGATCTGGCAGAACGGCAGTTGATTGAGGCGCGCAACGAGGCGGAGACGATTCTGACCGCGCTGGCCAAGGGGCGCAACAATGAGGCTTGGGAGCAGTTGATCCCCTCCGAGCAAGTCAAGGTGGACGAACTCGAGTCCAATCTTCGGCGAGCCATGGAGGGCACGGACTACGAGGACATCCGGGAGTCGATCGATGAACTGAACGAGGCAACGATGCACTTGGCGGAATTGATGATGGATGCCGCCGTGGGCGGAGCTCTGCGCGGCAAGAATATGCAGACTACGGACATGGGCGAGGGGCCGGAGTCATCGCATCCGATTGGCAAAGCTGAGTTCAGCTAACCGAAAGATCGATACCCGCTATCGGTAACCAGAATAGGACAAACGATGTTAGAGGTGAAGATCGATCCCGCCGAGAGCAAGCCTGCATTGGGGGCGAACACAGTTCGCCTCACCTTCCTGCCCAGTGGACAGAGCGTAGAATTCGAGGCAGGCAAGCTGCCCTATCAGGAGCACGGTAAGCGGCAATCCATTCTGGATGTGGCGATGAACTTCGGCATCCACCTGGAGCACGCCTGCGGTGGAAATTGCGCGTGCACCACCTGCCATGTGGTGGTGAAGAAGGGCAAGCAACTGCTTTGCGAGTGCAGCGAAGAAGAGGCGGACCGGTTGGACACGGCCGCAGATCTGCAACTGAACTCAAGGCTGGGCTGCATGGCAATTATCGAGAAACCGGGCGAAGTGGTGGTCGAAATTCCCTCATGGAATCGCAACTACATCTGCGAGGGCGGCGGCAGTACGCTATAGGAACGGGCAATGAAGTGGCTGGTGTGCGGTCTGCTGGCGACTGAAGCGCTGCTGGTGGTGTGGGTGCTGGCACAGGCACTGGTAAGCGACCTCTCGTTACTGCTGCTGGCGTGCAATTCCATGCTGCTGATCTGGAGCGCTTCGCGATTGCGCGGAAGACCTTCCTGTTGCCGATGATTGCGGAGGAACGATGAATGAACTGAACTGGGGTGACTCGGAAGATATCGGAATCGAACTCTATGAGAAGTTTCCTCAGACCGATCCGCTCACGATCCGTTTTACGGAATTGCACAAGATGGTGGTTGAGTTAAAAAGTTTTTCCGATGACGCGCAAGCCTCAAGCGAGCCCAAACTCGAAGCAATCCAGATGGCCTGGTATGAGGAATGGAAAGACAATCAGTAGTAACCATCCATAACATGCTTCGATTCGCTTAGTGCCCGCTTGCCTGGATTCCGAATCAATCGTGCACCTCATTTCCGGGCAGCGGGCGGCCTTATCTTGGTTTTCGCCAGAATCCTGAAACGGGACAATCTTCTATTTGTTGAAATACTAGGGCTTATCAGCTTCGGAAAGCTAAAAGCAGGGTGCGACTCTCGCTTAAACGGGCGGCTTGGGAGGATCATTAATCAGATAGACGGAGGGGAGTGCTGGAGAGTAGCCAGAGAATTAAGCGCCTTCGAGAACGATGCAGAGGAGAATGATGCATTTCATGGATGATGACAGCTTCATTCCGGAGGACGATATGCCGGAGGAATGGCTGGCTCAAGTTTTTGAAGTTGCCGCACTGAAATCACAAAACGAGCAAACGCCGAACCACGGTTGCCGCGCTACTCAACGGCAGATTCTGGAGATCTCTTGTCGCCAGGGTCGGGCCTGATAGAAATAGTGGTGCGCTCGAACAATCTCACGGTATATACAGGACAGGGTTGCCGGAGGTTAGAATGGTGATCCGAATAAAAGGAGAGCCGCAGATGGCTAAGGGCAGAAAAGCGACTGCAACAGATGCAGAGCTCTGCATGAAGCTTTACAATTTGCGCCGTGAAGCAGAAATGCGCAAGGCGCGTGACTTCGTCAACTTTCAATTTCAACCTAAGTCAGCCGATGACGTTCTCAAACTCGTACAGGCGATAGGGACGCAGGAGAACGCTTGGGCAAGGCAGGTATTTTCCTTCTGGGAGAATGCGGCCTCTCTTGTTCTGAACGATGTAGTCCACCCTGATCTATTCTTCACATGGAATGGCGAGATGGTGTTCGTCTATGCCAAGCTCAAGCCTTTCTTGAAGGAAGTGCGGCAAGAGATGGATAATCCTACTTTTTTCGCCGGCGTAGAGAAAGCGGTGACCGGTTCGCCGGAGATGCGCAAGAAGGTGGAGATGATCCAGAAACGGCTGGCTAAGATGGCCGAGAAGGCGCAAGCCGCCAAGTCGTTATAATGGCGGGCTCTGTCCGCCATCAACCAGAGTTAAAGATCGTTTAGCCATGCCTCCCCACACCATAACTCCGCGTGCGGAATTGCATACCCACCTCGGCGGTGCCGTCGATCCGCCGGTTCTCTGGTCGATTGCGCACCGCCAGGGGATACGCCTACCCACGAAGGACTACTGGGAATTTGAGGCCATGGTCACCATGGGGGAACGGGAGCGCAACCGTGATCTCAAGGAGATGCACGAGCGCTTTTACCGCTGGACGGAGCTGATCCAGTCTTCGCCCGAGGCCATGCAGGATTCGGTGGCCAGCGTCATCGGCGGCGGATACCGCAAGTGCAATCTGGTGCTGCAGGAATTGCGCTTCAACCCGATGTTCCGCAACCGTCGCGGAGAACGGGACCTGGATCACATCATCAACGCGGCTCGCTGGGGACTGGAGCGGGCTTTGATCGAGTACCCGAATGTGAAGGCCGGACTCATTCTGATGATGGACCGCACCCTCACCCGGGAGCAGAACGAAATCATCGTAGAAAAAGCGATCAAGTATGTCGGCAAGGGAATTATTGGGATCGATTTGGCGGGGCCCGATCGGCGCGGGTTTTCCATGGCAAGCCACGCCCCGCTGTTCTGGCGGGCCAAGGAGGCGGGTCTGGGCATCACGCTTCATAGCGGCGAAACCGGCGATCCGGACGAGTTGCGTTACGTGGTGAACAAGATCGTGCCGCACCGCATCGGGCACGGGATCATCGCCGCGCGCGATCCTAAGCTCATGGAGGAAATCGTCGCTGCCAAGATCACGCTAGAACTCTGCCCCACCTCCAATCTGAAGAACAGCATGGTTCGCAGTGCCCGGGAGCTAAAGGCGATCATTCGCAAACTAGTAGACCACGGCGTTTCCATCACGGTGAATACCGATGGCCCGGAGCTATACCACACCAACGTTTACAAGGAGCAGCGGTTCCTTATCGACATCGGCGCACTGTCAGAGAAGGAAATGACACGGTGCAACAAGCAGGCTTTTCAGGCAAGCTTCCTGCATTCGTAAGCGGTGGCGCGACGTGTCAGACCGGCATTTGCCGAGCGGGGTTCAAGGTTTATCGGGCGCAGTGCTTCGAGACAATGCCGCGGGCGGCGATGGCGGGAAACGGGTTTCGGCGGTGCCGTGACGCCCAGCGCCGACGGCCGGGGTTGCGGAGTCAGAGATGGTGACAACCGCCTCAGAGCTTTCTACGGATACAGCCCTTGCTGATGTGTCACGCAAACCAGTCTGGTCAATTCGCAATCTCGAACGCCCCGGGGCTTTGCTCATAAACGAGAGCGTAAAAACAACTCCGCTCCCGGAGATTCCAGGAGCGGACGAGGGCCGTGAGATAGAAGCAGTTATCCGGCCGGTTGTAGAATCCACGCGCTGAACCAGCGCGGCAGCCTGCCCATCGCGATCAAACAGGCCTCCCATTTTGACAGTAATTAGCTGCAGTTTCTGCGGGTCGTAAAGAATCTGAAGCGGCAACGACGAGAGATTCCTGGCGTCTGCCAAGACTACGTTCACGTCAAAAGTCGCTCCCACTTTCTGATTCATAATCGGGGGGCTGAAACTGATCAGCGCTTTGCCCGACACAGGCTGCTGAGTATTAATCCGCGTGCTGCTTGGGGAATTACTGCCGCGTAAAGACCCGAATCGAACCCGCGAGGTGAACCATGCTGCCGCGACAATAATCACGAGCAACGCAGCCACGACGCCGACCACGAACGCCCGGGAGCGATTGCTGGATTCAGGGTAGGCTGCAGAATGCGCCGAGGCGGGTTTCTCGGCTCCGATTGTCTCGATGGCAGTGGCCGCGGGTGACCCTCGTTCTAGTTCGACCCGAGTGTTGTTGCCGGTCTCCTCCTGGACCGCCTCGGCTAGAATGCTCACCAACGGCTGCAACTGCTGGACATGGCGCTCGTCGAAATGGTTTGTGTCTTGTGAGAATATCTCCAGCAGCCCCACCAGTTCGTCCGCAAGCGCGATGGGGACAGCGACGAGCGAGCATATATTCATCTGCTGGGCGGCAGCCGCATTGGCCCGCGAGTCCGACCGAAGATCGTTACAGAGGACCGCTGCGCCCGTGCGCAGGCTGTAGCCCGAGACTCCACTACCGGGACCAAGCTGTGCTCCCAGGTCCGGAGCGCTTCCAACACTTGCACGACATTGCATGGCGCGGCGGTCTCCGAGGGCAATTGCTGCTCCGGTCGCACCGGTGAGGGCCATGGCACTGCATGCGAACAGGTGCAAGGTCGTGTCAAACTCGCTTGCGCTGGATCCGCTTCTATTGGCAGAGAGCGGCGGAGAGGAAACTGAATCGCCCGGCGAGCGATATCGCTGGACCCACTGGCGCAATTGCGCCAGGGTGTTCAATGGGGGAAGAAAGCGAATACCGGCAACTCCTCCCTGCTTTTGCCATTGCACCAGCCCTCGACCGGCAGAGGTAGAGAATTTTGGAAGAGAAAGCTGGATTTCCGTAATTTGCCCGTCGACGAGAGGGCGGAATGTCTGGACAGCCATACCCCCTTTGCTGAGATTGAGAACGATGCCGTGAGTCCTGAGGGCAGGACTTTCCGAGACCAATTCAACAACCAGCAATTGGCCCGTAAGGAGTGCATCGCGGCTTTCGCAACGCTGTTCAGCACCGGCGTGTGACACCTTCATCTCGATCCCACCCCGTTTCTTAAGGGAACTGACGTGTGGCGTTAGGGCCTGCGGTAATCTCCGTCACACGAGCTTCGCGAGATTCAGATAAGGTTCCGGCCGGTGCCAAGGGGCGTCCGTAAGTTTCACCATCCTCCGACACAAGCCGCAAGGCAATGCGCAGGGCGTCAACTTCGGATTGGATCTGCTGCAACTCCAGCTCTTTTTGCCGCAGCACCTCGACGAGGCTCTTCATGCTCCACCTGCCACCGACGCACCAGCGCACTTATGCGATTGATTGTGATCACCTTTCATAGTTCCCCTTATCCAGAATTGGATGCTTGCGCTGGCGGTCCGGAGCAACCAAAGCGGAAATATCTGCCAAAAACGTAAGACCGGCATCTGAATGCACGGCCTGAGCAACTCGGGAGCCTGACTGCCACGAGGAGATCTTAAAGCCGCTCCACGAGGAGGTAAGAAAAATGATGGGATAAGAACGAAGGCTTCAGCGGACTCGGTATTCTTTGGTTGAGGACCAAGAAGCTGGGTCAGGAGAAGCCTTCATGATTATTGTAGGGTGTGATTTCCATCCCAG
>Ga0181520_10001101_pt1 | contig 56555 bp, 42 predicted proteins | sample PEATcosm2014_Bin_29_FD_132451 | JGI IMG/M metagenome (GOLD analysis project Ga0181520, IMG submission 132451) | Peatland microbial communities from MTU Mesocosm Facility, Houghton, MI, USA - PEATcosm2014_Bin02_30_metaG | ecosystem: Environmental > Terrestrial > Soil > Wetlands > Peat | place... | reverse complement strand
CCGCGCCTATCTCGCCGCCAGTGACCCGCAGATTGCCACCCGCAACTGGCAGTTCGTCATGGACGAGATGGTCAAACTCAAAAAGGACGAGACCCAGCACCGCTGGCAGACCGCCATCAAGGACAAGGCGTTCAATCTGATCCGACATTTGCCGATTTTGGAAACGAGGCCGGAAAATTTTTTGCGCGTGCTCGAAACCGGAAAAGTTTCGACCAATGTATATTTGCGGCGCATCCACAACTTCGCCCTGGACATGACATGGCTGCCGTGGCCGGTCATCGTAAAACGCCAGTGGCCGAAAGTTCAGTTCAAGGACAAACGCGCCATCACCTGGGAGGAGCATCAGGCCATCGTCACCCGCGAACTGAATCCCGAACGCAAAGCGTTCTATAAACTGGCGTGGCACATGGGCGCGTCGCAGTCCGATCTGGCGAACCTCGAAGCTGAAAACATTGATTGGGAACACAACGTCATCAGCTTCGCGCGCAAAAAGACCGGCTCCATTGCCATCATGCGCTTCGATGATGAAGTGGCGGAAATTCTCCGGGATTTGCCGGGGAACGGCCCGCTGTTTCCGTATCTGCGCACGGTTCGTTCCGGCGACCGCGCAACCGAGTTTCACCAACGTATCGCAGGCTTGGGCATCAAAGGTGTCAGCTTGCATTCGTATCGGTATGCGTGGGCGGAGCGCGCCAAAAAAGCGGGCTATCCAGAACGTTTTGCACAGGAGGCGCTGGGCCACAATAGCAAGGCGATTCATCGGGCGTATGCGCGCCGTGCGCAGGTCGAACTGCCGCCGTTGAGTGAATTTGAACGGATGCGCAACCACCAGACAAACGGCGCAAGAATCGTTGAGCCGGTCATCAAAATCGCGAACGCATAAACCAAGGAGGCGATATGAACTTGAACCCAGGAGAAGTTTTGAACCCCGTGTTCCATTTTCTGGACGCAGCCATCGCGGATTACGGCGTTTATCTGTATCTCGCGCTGGTCTGGTTGTCCATGATTGTGATCGCGTGGATATTCAGCGGCGGTTTGCGGCGAAAAATCCGGCATCACCCGCGCATCACCGTCGGCATCGGTGTTGTGATCCAGCCGCCGGGACCACAACCAACGCCAATCATATATCACGAACCCGATTCAGGTTGTGATGACCACGAGGATTAGATAAATCCGTCAAGCACTGCCGCAATCTGCCCCTCACGGCAGATTGCGGTATGTGCCAGGCGGTGAAGAGTGTTTAGTCGCGTTTGGCTTCCTCGACGGTTATTTCCAAAACGACCGGCTGGCCTTCCTCTATCAATGACCGCTGATGGCTTGGCAACTTGGTGACCAGTGACAAGTTCATCCGCTGCATACCGGTCTCAATGCGTTGCAAATTACGCCCGCGAATCAAAACCTCATGCACGGCGAAAACCAGCTTGAGATTTTGTTCGTCTCCGTCACCGGTCAATCTGGCGAACATGAATTGATCGTGTGGTAACAGCATTGAATGCCCCGGCGCAACTTCAATGCGTAATGCCTCGGCGTTCGGGTCGTTGGCCCAACATTCTGGTGTTCTTGTGCTCATATTTTTGTTTTGGTTGATGGTGGTGATGACGAGCCAGTTTCAGACGGCAGATGTTGTCGGCGGCTCGACGACCGAAACGTAAAAGGTAGCCGTGCAGTCTTTTCAAAAGCAGCGCGCGTCCGCGCGGAACCGAACCAGCCGCAAATTCCATCGCCAGCGGTCGGTGACCGGTGCGGCAAATGTTTTCGCGAAGCTGTTCCTTGTCCGGTGTGAATATGCGGATGCCCCGCCGTCCGCGCGAGATGCTGACATACCATTGCTCCGCACTGGTCGCGGCCTTGATGGTCGAGTCCGAGAACAAAACATAATCCACGGTCTTGCCCTGCGAACCATAGGACGTAACGGCGTAGCCAGGCGAAAATTCGCGGTAATTCACATCCAGCACCCGGCCATCGGCAAGTTTGATTTTCCCGTCCGCGCCGACTGACTTGACCGTGACCAGTTCGCCATTGGTCACGCGGCCACCGGCTGCCAGCTTGCGATTGGCTTTCAGGTGCAGCCGGTCTTTTTCCGCCACCTTGATTTCCTGCGGACGGCAAATGGTGATTTTGTCGAGCAACTTGTTCGAGACCATGACGAACCGCCCATTCACTTCCACCAGCACGCCGGCCTTCACAATGCCACCCAATTTTCCTTTCGCACCGGCATCGGTCCGACGCACCTTTTGATTGAAAACAATGACGGCATCGGACGGATAAAGCCGTTTATCCCGTTTCTGTGCGTTGGTGAGGTCAATCTTTTCCAGTGTTTGAACCGTGACATCATTTGCGCCGAGCAGTCCGTTTGATTTCAGTTTGTCCCGCACCTGTTCGTTGACGCGATGGACTTCGGCCCAGGTCTGCGACACCACCACGGCGGATACATCCTTCTCCGCCAGTCCAAGATATTCATCCGCCAGCTTGCCGGCTTGATCGGCCACCCCGCACGACACCACCGCGCCCATTTTGTCGAGTTGGGAAAATGACTCATCGAATTTGCCATCGGCGGCCAGTTTAACCGCCTGCCGGTATTGCTTGATATGCTCCCGTTCATCCACGGTTTGACCGCGCGCTGGGTCTTGCCGGCGGATGCTGTGCAGTTCAACGGGTCGGACACCGGAATGTCGTTCGATGGCCAGCAACGCATCCGATGCCTCGACCGCCCCATGCTGACGCGTGTCGCCCGACAAAATCAGCCGCGCATTCCGCTCGCGCACCAACCGGATCAATTCGAGCATCTGACGTCCACCGATTTGCCCGGCCTCGTCCACAATGACGGCGGCACCTTCGGCCAGTTCGCGTTTCATTAAAAAATTGGCGACGGTTGCCGGTGATGGAAAACCCGCGCGCTCCATGTCCACGACCTGCTGGCGTTGCGGGGCGAGCACAACCACCTTTCGTCCCGCATCCTGAACTTGCTCGACCAGTTCACGCAGGACAAAACTTTTGCCCGTGCCAGCGCCACCGCGAAAAATTGACACCCGGTTGGTGTTGGAAACCAATGCCTTTAACGCCAGACGTTGCTCCTCGTCCAATTGCGAATTGACCGGACGCGGATCGCGAACCAGCGGATGACAATCGCCAAAACCTTCCTTGGCAGTTTGGACGATTTCCCATTCGCGCATTAAATGTTCCCGCGTCGTCACCTTGCCGGGCTGATCGTCAATGCGCAAATAATTGCGCCGGTTTGTGGCGGCTTGAATTTCGGCAGTCGTGACCTCCCGGCCTCGTGCATGTTCCAGCGCGTGACGCCACAGCTCATGCTCGCGGACGACCGCCCGCCGCTCAAACAAATGTTCTTCAGCCCAGACCACGGCTTTCTCGGCTACATTTTCGCCTACATCGGTAGTGACCGGTTCCTTGGTGGTGAGACGGTGAAGCGATTCTCTTTCCGGTGAAGTCATCTGGCCATCCCAAATTGCTTGCAGCTTTTCCAAACCGATGTCCCGAATCTTTCGCGCCCGCTCCTTGTGGGCGATGTTTTCCCGAATCGCCGCCAAGTTGCCATCGGCCTTTTCTGGTTCACGCGCTAACAGTTCGCGCGTCTTCTGGTCAATCTCATCGTGGCGTTTGGAAAACTTTTTGACCAGCTCTGGCGAGACGCCCTTGATTTCAAAATCACCACGCGGTTTATTTTCGATCTGGTAGCCGAATTTGACCAGCGAACGCGCCAGTTCGTGATAATAGACATTTTCTACGAACTTTTGCGCTGCCAGCATTTCGTAATTTTGAAGCGCCTTCCATTTTTTCTCGACCGGATCGAACGTGGCGTTGAACAAGATGCAGTGGCTGTGCAGATGCGGGTCCAGTGCCCGCGAGGTTTCGTGCTGGAACACCGCCGCCACAATGTTGCCGGTGAGCCGGTCGGTGCATTCCCCGCTTTTACGCACCCGTGTCGCGGCGAATGATTGCAACTGACGCAGCGCCTCGTTCACCGCCTGCTCATGCGCTTCCACAATCCGGGAATCGTCGCCCACCAGTGCTGCGACGGAAACCGACTTGGCCGGGGAAAATGTGAAATCGTAAAACACCCGGCGGTTGCTGCTCTCATGCTCCTGCCCATCCTGCCCGATGTCCATGCGCGTGGTGTTCTGGCGTGGCGTCAATTTTTCGCCGGTCTGCGGATGAAGATTTTCACACAGGCGGACGAACTCGTCTATGCGGGTGACGCCGGTGAGTCCCAAATCTTCCGCGCCCTGGCCATACCAGTGTCCCGGCACATGCTGGCCTTCGGTATAATAATCGCCGACGGTCAGGTGTTCTTTGAAATAATGCCGGGCATCTTTCAGGCTGCATTGTGGTTTGATGGCGAGCATAGGATTATGCCTCGGAGGTCGAAACCAGCCGGTTTGAGTTTTTGGATTTGCGCGCGTTCTTGTCGTTGTAGTGCTGGCTGATGAATTGCGTCGCCCGTGACAACCATTGCTCGTCCTGCCGCAATTCAGCCAGTTTCACGGCGGCAAAGTATTTGTCGCTGTTCGGTTTTGGACGGCCCAGCGGTTTCAACAAACCCGCCTTGATCAACAACGTGATATGGTCAGGTTCAAATCCGAGGTAATCGGCAGTCTGCGTCCGACTCAACCGGGCCGGCAGTGTCACCAGGCTCAACAATGCTCGACATTCATTGTTCATGGCGTGACTGTGCCAGATGACCGCCCGGCAAAGGTGGTGGACGCACACAACGCCAATCCGTGGCTCATGTGGGTTGTCGTCACCAGACGCAACGGGGTTGTGCATTTATTTTTCATGGGACGATTCTGGCAAAACCTGGAACGGCGAAGATGTATCACATACACGACTTTTGGGCCTGTTCTGGTATGATGGCGGGTTTATTTACGGACAGGTTCGGTCATCCAGTGGTCGACCCGCGGACACGTAACGCTCAGAACAGCGGACAGTGACGGACATTCGACGATGAAGGGCAGATTGAATCCGGTTGGTTCATCGTCATGCTGCTCGGGAAAATCAAATGACCCGACGCCGTTGCCACAGGAAAGGAATCCGTCAGTGCTTGGACTGTCCGGCTTTTCTGCGTGCACTCGAAAACCGGACAGACCAATCGCCTCTGGTCAAACCTAGACGGTCACGCACTCACCGCCCGTTCCTGACCCACGCTTCACTTCGCTGTCGTTCGTTTATGCCACTACCGACTTGCTTCGTTCCGCTTCGGGTTCAGGAACGCCCGGTCAGTGCGTTTGAATTGTCAGAAATGTCTCGGCAAGGTGTCACAATGTGCCGAAGTCAGTGCCATAACCAGCGGGCATATTGATGTGGGAGTGTTCACACGATTTGTGTGAATTTAAGAGTGGACGCCTCACCCCTTGTATTTTCAAGGTTCTGTTGTCCGCGAAGTCGTCGCGGTTTAAGCGCGAAATATCCGCGCCACTGTCCGGCCTGTGGCCTTGGCCGTGTCCAGTCCGCATCCGCGTCCGTAGTCAGTCCGTGTCCGCATCCAGTCCGCGACCACGACCGCAGTTTGTCCGTGTCCGCGCACAATTCACGTTCGTGACCTGTCCGCATACTTGCCCGTGTCCAGTCCGCGACCTGACCGTGGCCGCGATTTATCCCTGTCCATGTCCAGTCCACGACCGCGCACAGTCCGAATCTTTGGCCAGTCCATGTCCAGTCCGTAGCCGCAGCCAGTCCGCGTCCGTGCTTCAGCCAGAGAAAATCCAAGTATGTCCACGGCGATGTCCGCCAGGTGTCAGCGCCAGTCTGTGCGAGCGGTTGCTACTCAACGAGTGCCTTCAAAAAGGCGTCTTTCGAGTCGGCGTAGAACTCGATGCTGATTTTTGTAGCCAACGCGTCCGGCAGGTCAAACAATTGTTTGCGTGCCGATATAGGCATCAGCAGCGTTGCCGCGCCTTTTTCCACCGCCAGTTCCGCGACGGCTACCGGGTTTGCAATCATCTCCACCGACCCGCCGAGGTTGAGCGCACCGACCACGATCAATCCGCCCTTCACGCTCCGCTCGATCAACCCGCTGCACAGTGCCGCCAGCACCGCCAACCCGACACCATTGCCCGACGTGTCCGAATCTAGCGCCCGCAGTTGCACAGAGAACTCGTGCTCGCGCGGATCGCGGTCACCCACCATTTCCTTCGCTCGCGTGTAAAGATTTTGTTCCCCGTAACGCACACTCTCGCGGAAAGCCGGCGACACCGGCGCGTTCAGGATTTTTACGCCGTTTCCCGGCCCGACTGTCACTTCCAGCCGATACAGCGCCGGGTTCGTTCCGTTCCCGCCGGGACTGATAGTCCAGACCTGTCCGGGCGGCAGCGGGTCGCTCTCGATATGCTCGTCGCTGTGCAACTCCGGCGTGGACACGAACTGCTCCACCCCATCCACACCCAGGTGATAACTGAAATGCGTATTCCTAAACTCCGTCCGCAGCACGCGCTTTTGTTGTTCCTTTACGCGCCGCCGCGATTCCAGCGCCAGCCGCACGATCATTTCCAAATCCTCGTCGGGAATCGTCATTGACGTATCGGGGTAAAGAAGTTTGATGAGTCCGCTCACCGTCTTGCTCACGGCCTCGATGTCGCGTCCGCTCAACGCACCGCCCCAATTCACCCGGCCTTGCAACGCGGACAACCGGCTGCCCGTCCGCAGTTTGTTCCAGCACTCCGCCAAAAAATCGCTCACCAGCCCGAAATGATCCGTCAGGTGCTCCCGCGCGCTGACTTTCGGAAATTCCCACCCCGGCACGTAGCAATGGATACGATCCATGAACGCCGTGTCGTTCCGCATTTCCGGCGGCAGTGGCGTGAGCAGGTGTCCGATGCGTTGCTGCTGTGTCACGTCCACGTCGAAGTTGCCGACCATAACCATGCCGCCAAAAGCCCGGATGCTCTCCTTGCCGCGCGAAAACTCGCCCGACGCCATGTAGCCCTTCATGATGTTCACTCCGTCCTTCTGGTCGAACGAGATGCCCGACACTTCATCGAAGCACACCACGTCGTAATGACACACCAGACCGCGCTGACCGCTCGCGTTGTTCACGAACATCTTTGCCACCGTCGCCTTACCGCCAGAAATCAGGTGCGAATAAGGCGAAATCTGTTGGAACAAATGGCTTTTGCCCGTGCCACGCGGCCCAAGCTCCACCATGTTAAAATTCCGTTCAACGAACGGAATCATGCGCAGCAACGTCACCGCCTTTGCCCGCTCGCTCAATGCCCCCGGCTCAATCCCAATCGAGCGAATCAGCAAATCCGTCCACTCTTTCAGCGTGAATTGCTTCCGCGCCTGTTCCATCGTCTGGAGCACATCCGGCTTGGAAAGCTGAATTGGCCGCAGACTTTCAATTGCGAAAGGGCGTCCAGCCTGTTCATCGGCGATGGCGCGGTCATACGTCAGCGTGATTTCAGCATAGAATCCGTCCGTCAACATCCGCTCGTTGTCGTGAACCAGCTTGTCCTCAATCCGCACATCCTTCAGCGCGAGGCTTGGCAGTTCCGCGAGAAAGCAATCATTTTTCGCGTCCAGACGCGCCTTCACGATGTCAATCAGCTTCACAGAGCCCTTCTCGCGGGCGCGCGCCTTGAACAATTCCTCTTCGCCTGTCCGCACTGTCCGATCTTTCAGTTGCCGCTCGACGATTTGAAGACCCTCCTCAATTTCCTTTTCATCCGTCGTGGCGCAGTAGCGTCCGAGTAGGAACTCGACGACATACGTCGGCACTGGATATTGCCGGCTGTATTTCCGCACCAGGTCTTTGCGCACCAGATAGCCTTGAAAGGCCGATGCGCCCAACTTGTCCAAATTATCCATTGTCATAATTATTGATCTCCTCCCACCATCGTGGCTTGTTTGCTCAAAACCCGGCCGGTTGCGTCGAATACGACGACGCTTGTCGCCGTTCCCGCGAGGTTCTCATCTTCCACCAGCAGCCCGGCCTTGCCCTCTTTGTCGAAAGGTTTCGCCTGCGTGATGCTTGTCTTCGGGTCGTTCGGCTTGGAACGCAGATCCGCGAACAATCCATCCGCCGCCGGCTGAATCACCACGCGGCAGCGTTGTCCCAGCCACTGCACGCCTTCAATCTTTACCAATACCGCCTTCCCTTCGTTCGCATTGCGGAACGTCAGGTCTGGCGTCACACATTCTTGCGGACTCAGCCCGCCGTGCGCGTATTCCGTCCCGCTCGAAAAGCAATACGCCCCCGGCGCGTAGGCCACCGGCTGTCGTGCGTCCCAAAACCAGCCCGCCGCCGGCACGTCCGCCTGCGCGCCTTCTTTGATCACCGCGCAACGCGACCAGCGGCACTCCGCTAGATATTTTTTGAGCGGCAACGACGGCAACCCACCCGGCGCAAGCAACCAGCCGTGATCGGTGACGACGCGCACCGTGAGCCAACCGGCGTCGAGCAAATGAATGACACGCTCCAAAACATGGTCGAGTTGTTCCTCAATCTGGCTTGCGAGCCGCGCTTTCAGCTTGTGACCCAGCGCGTCGAACTCGCCGTGCTCTGTCCATGCGCGGGCGTCCTCGCCTGCCGGTAGGCCGGTGTCCAGACCGTGCAACACTTGATGTCCAGTGGCGGTGATCGCATCGCGCAACCGGTCTGCCGTTACTGGCCTCTTGCCGTCGGCGATGACCGGACAGAAATCCGCGCCCGCTTCTTCGCCCATCACCGCGAGCGCAGCCGGTGTCACCGCCGGTTTAGCCGTCGGCGTCACCGAGGGCAGCGCCGACAGGCGGTAGCCTTCCGACGCGAGCAGTTGCCGCTCGTGCGCCTTCGCCAGTAGCCGTTGCGCCACGTCGAAGCGCAGGCCATCCACGAACAGCAGGCATTCGCCCGGTTCAGCGACCACCAGCCGTTCCTTCAAATCCGCCCGCCCCGGCAGCGGCCATTTGCGCGCCGCCGCTTGAAAATTGCGCGCCGAGTCATCCAGCCAGCCAAGATAAATGCTTCGGATGGCCGCGCTGACCGCCGCCATGTCATCGTTGGTTTTCACGCAGGCCAGCGCCCGCAATACTGCGTCGTCCGCCCGGTAGCCGCTTTTCACATAGCCGCTCGCCATCGCGTCCGGTGAATCACCGACCAGCGGCAACGCCGTGTGTTCCGCCAATGTTCGCAGATGTTCCAGAGCCATCGCCAGCGGGCTGTAACCCATCCGCGCCCACACCCAACCGCGTCGCTCACCGTGACCTTGCTCCAATTCCAGAATCGCTTTGCGACCTTCTTCCGCTGCAAATTTCGGCAGCGCCATCAGCGCCGTGCGCAGGGTCTTTTCATCCTTTTCGTTTTCATCCGGCCACGAGTCGCGTTGCACGAACAAGTCGCCCGGCCTTGCGCGCCGGAGCGCAGCCGGAATGCCCGGATAAAGCGCGGGCGATTCCGTGAACCGCCGCCACACTTCTGTCCACGCGCCCTTACGCAATCCCAACCGCTCGGCTGCCACTAAATCACCTTCGCTTACCGGGTCAAACTTGAACTCATCCTTGCAGCGCGAGCAGAAGGCTTTCCAATGCGCGGCGTCCCAGCCATCGCGCACTTTCAGGTCGCTGATCCAAGCCAGCAGATCTCGCACGGTGTCGCCCACCATCAGCTTGTCGAAATCCTCCGCCTCCAGCTTGTGTCCGCGCAACGTGGAAATCGGTGTCGTAGCCAGCATGTCGAGCGCGCCCATAAGTGCGTTGCGCGTAGCATTGTCACGTGCCACGTCCAGTCCCAGCCCGCCGCTTTCCGATACGAGAAACGCCTCGATTGTCCAGTCCTTGCTGTTCAGTTGCGTCCATACCGCGCCGCGATATTGCAGTTCCACTAGCGGCTTCAATTCGTCCGGGCACTCCTCCGGTGACCGCAATAACTGGCGGCTGACTTTTGGCAGATACAAGATCGGCACAGCTTTTTCTGGCATCGGCACGTCCGGCAATGCGCCGTCCACGATACATCGCAACCAAATCGCCGGCCCGGTGCGTTGCTCTGGTTCGTATTCTCCCAGCGTCAGCAGTTCCGGCATCAAGCCGTGCAGCCGCGACACAATGGGTTGCCATTCGCCATCCGCATCCGTCCACAAAATCGCCGCCGGCGGCAAACTGTCTCCGGAATTGTAACGGCCCGCCGCGATGAGGCTTTCCTTCACGGCTTCGATGAATGTTCCGCTCGTCTTGTTATGTGCGTTCGCCATGAAATCAAATATCTGTTTTTAGGGTGTGGTGGTTACCCCAAGTTTTCTCACAAATTCTATTACTCCCAGCGGTTCAAAAGCCAAAGTGTGCTTGCTGAAGAAAGACTCGTATCGTTTTTTTTCTTCGCTGAATCCCGGCGAGCTTCCTAAAAGAACCACTTCAATCTTGGCATCTTTATGAACCATTCTGGACAAAAGTTGCCTGAATTCAAAATCTGCATGAGGTAATGAGTAGCCGATAAAAACTAATTTTCGCGCCTCCATGATCTCGACCCCGGCATTTTGCCAAATCAATTTGACCTGAAAATTGGTCAAGTCTTTAAGGAAGGTCGGCATAACCAGCGAGCCTCGCAGATAGCTGGAGTTTCCCTGTTTTTGACAGTGACGACAAAGTTGAGGTGCTGAAAAATTGGGAATGATCAACTTGTCATCATAGCCAACAAATAACTGCTGACAGTTTGGGCATTGCAACCAATTCATCGAACCGTGAATCTTCAATAATTTTACGTTGTATCCCTTGCATCCAAGACTCCACAAACCGGTTCGGATTCGACGTTCATTGGCATCAAGTGAACTGATGTAACAGCAGTAGTCCACCACCCCAAACGGTTCGTAGTCCCCATCCATCATTGATCCATCTGGCCTCAGATCTTTTGCTTTGAGCGCATTATTAATAGCGTTATCCAAAAGAATATCCCAGTTTAGGGATATGATCGAAAATGGGTCGTGTTTTTTTGCTTCGCTCGCAAATTTTTGCCCTTTTGCTTTTTCGGCTCGCACTGCTGCCTGCCCAACCAGATTCTTTGCGAAATCATTAACGTAACCAGAGCTGGTAACAGGCCAACGGTCAAATCGGCTCTTGATGGCTTGTGCGATTAAATACCCAATGCTGTCTCTTAACTTTTGAAGTTCATCCTCACTCGCGCCGCGCAATGCTATCCCATCAGCCAGACAGCGATCAATCGGAGTGTAAATATCTTCTAATGAAACTTTTTTCTCATCAACGTTTAATACGTTTTGCAGAAAACCTTTAAGACGAGTTTTGTGAGGCTCAATCTCTGGGCTATCGGGCAGATTCCATATTTCGCCCAATATGGCATCTTGGGGTGGACCGCCGGCTGGACCTGAAAATCCTGCGCCAAGTATATAGACTGTTTTCTGTATGCTCATAGGTAACTATTCTGTTTCATAGGCATATTCAAAATTGGGACGGCGGAATGCCACGGCTACATTGTGCGCCTGGTTTGGCTGTCCAGCCGCAATCAATCGGTGGTAGGTGCCGCTCACCAGTCGGTAGCTGCCACGGCCTCCGGTGAACGAAGTGCCATAGTTTGTTTCGCCACCCTTGGTGTTCACCAAGCCCATCAATGCTGGCACGGACATGAACGCGTCTCGTTTTGCGAGTTCTTCAGCCACCCAACCCACGAATTCATATTTGTCAAAGTTTTGGGTGATGGCCGGCGCTTTGGCGTGCAAATATTCCACCGCCTTTTTTCCTTCCTCCTGGCCTGTCAAAAAGTTGTTGAACAATGATGTGAATCCATGTTCGACGAATAATCCCTTGAGCTTGTCGCGGAAATAGTCAGTGCCTTCGATGCGATTCATGCTGCCCGGATGGGGCACATGAAATATATCCACTCCCGTTTCTGGCAGTCGGTAGTGCGCCAGCCGTCCGTCTTTTGAAATCGTCTCTAGGCGATAGCCTTCAAAGTAGGTTGGAATGTGGATTCCACGATACATCACCAAGACCACATCCGGCCGCAGTGTTTCTTGGATATGGCGGAAGCGGTTGAGTGGTTCACCAGCCAGACGGATCGCCTCCCAGTAGGACGCTGGAACTCCGATTTTGGCCGCCGTGCTCCCGTAAAGCTCCACCGCATTCCCATTACCCCAGGCAAAGCTGTCGAGAATCTCCACCATTTTACCCTGCTTCATCGCTCCCCAGTCATCCTTCCCGTGCAGAGCGGCCAGAAACATCATGGCGAACCCCCAAAAACTCTGCCGTGGCCCGCCCCAATTCGTGAACTCATGGGACCGAAACGTGTTCAACCCTTCAGCCAGCTTGCTGCCAGGCTTGGTTTTCTCCGCCTCTATGAACTCCCGGATGTCACCCCACCAATAGGTATCTTGACCGACAATCACCAACTTAAGCGCCGAAGTCTCATAGTTTTTGCCGAAGAGCGGAAGGAATGGTTCCGGTATTTTCTTGATGTCCGGATGCGGCAACGCTTCCACCTCGCGCACGAAGTTTTGAATCAGCGGCGTGAAGTATTCGATGTAGCGTTTCTCCATCATCATTACTCCCTCGCGGCCTCTTTTTGTTCCTTCGTCAGATGCACATCGTTCACGCGGTCGCCGGTGAAGGTGCTGCCGTCGTAAAACCACGGATATTCCGCTTTGTCGCGCTTCGGCTCCTTGCCGCGATCTTTGTCCCACTTGGTGTTCGGCTTGACGCGCAGCACACCCGCGCCTTTTTTGCCGCCGGGAATGTCGCCGGCGAGGAACGGACGGATGTTCATCCGCACGCCGTCGTTGATGTCGGGATTCCAGCCGACGGCTTGTTGTGCCAGCGGTTTCCAACGCACGAACACATCAAACGGCGGTTCGCCGACAAGAATGCCCTCCAGTTTTTCCTTCAAGGCCAGTGCTGCCGCGAGCCGTTCATCCGCGCCTTCTTCGCCGCGCTTCTGACTGTCTTTCTGTCGCGTGATCCAGTCGCCGAGGTAACTATGCGTCAAATTTTCCAGCGTCCGCCGACCTTTGTCGCCACTGGCCAGCGTGTGATAATTCACCAACGCGTGGAAACCATCCCGCTTGCGGCCGTCCCAGATGTGCCAGACGAAGGGGCGCTGCTGGAAAATATCGCAGTGCTGCTCAAAGAAATCGTTCCGCAACCATTCTTCTAGGTCCGCCGCGTCCGAATCGCTCGCGCGGATCAGTTCCAGTTCCGTGTGCGCTTTCCAATCCTTGCCGTAGGCCGCCTGCAAAAGTTGGCGCACGCGCTCCGCAGCCGGCGACTCGCCGCGCACGGACGGGAGACACACGATGCCGTCGTCATCCGCCAGTTTTTCCAGGCCATCCGGACCGAGCGCCGGGCAATCGGGAAAACTCGAACCGGTCTGGCGCGGCCACTGGTAGCCGACCAGGCGGGCCACGGCCACCTGCAATGGCTGGTCTGCAGCTTTGGGATGGCCGTTGAACAGCCATTGCGTCGGGTCGCTGGAAAACGGTTTGGGCAATCCGTGCGGATATTTCTCCGCCGCCACCTTCTGCCAGTGTGCCAAGTCGAATGGAACTTTGATTAGCGTTGCGTTCGTGACAGCGAGCTTTTGGTCGAGTCGGCGAACCTCTTTCTCGTATTGTGAAGACGAGCAAAATGCCCAGAGAGCTGGTAGAATCTTTTCGTTTGTCGGAAAAATAACATTCACATTGCCATCGAACTTTTCTCCGAAGAAAAGTGATGCGCGCAGATTGTTCATCTGGTTTATCGCTACACCGCGCTTGCCCCACGCTAAATTGCCCGACTCGTGCATATCGTGGAGCTTGTCGCGTGTTTTGGCGGCGTATTCGTGAAGCGTTCCACTTCCTTTTTCCCAGCGGAGAACCTCGGTAATTCCGTCTGATGGATTGTCAGACTTCGAGGTGTTTCGATAAGCATCCCAAGTCTCAGCGAAATCAGACACCTCCCAAAATGAAAACACAAAACGATCTCGGTCACCAGTTCTGACACCTTGATAACATTCCCCAAATTCTTTAAGGAGTTTGATCCCGGACTGCTGTTCGTCAAACGCAAATCTAGAATCAGGATTTTGTAACTGTCCAGCTTGACGGACGAAAATGAAAGGCCGCTCCACCAGTCCACGCTTCTTCGCCACTGGCGATTCATCCACGACGACATCTAATCCAAGAATGTGGGATTGCGCCGTTGGTTTGTCTCTAGTCACAGTAAGCAGGCTCACGTTCACCACTTCCCCGCCGATAGTCTCAAATGCGCCTGCGCCAAGCCGTGCAACAGCGTTCCAAGTGGCCTGCCTCAATAATTCTTCTCTGAGTTTTTGATAAGAACCCAGAAAAAGCCAGTTTTGCGGCGTTACCAGAGCGCTTGTGCATTTTGGCGCGCAGAATTCAGAGCATCTTTCCACAAAGCACGTCGCAAGGTCGGCCTTTGCTGTTGGATGCACTCGTTCGCAATAGTCCATCAAAACATCATCCTGCTTAGGGCGACCGAGGTAAGGCACGTTGGTGGCGACGAGAGAGAACTGGCCGGCGAGTATTTCCGCCGCCTTGGCAATGCCTTGCGCCGTCACCGCCATTTCCAAATCCGTCGGGCTTTCCGCGCCTTCCCGCAGGCGAAATTTTTCGCCGTCAAGCGCCTTGGCCAGCAGCGGTTGTAGTTTATGGAACCCTGCCTCAAGCAATTCGTCTTGTGCCACGCGGGGATTGATAAGACTACCTAGCACAGGAGCACTCTTGAACAACTGGTGCAGCCGAGTCATGCCGTTCCTGAGCTGGCCATCGTCGCCAGCCAGCTTCAGCCAGTCTTCCAATCTTGCGTTCGGCGCGAGGCCGGAGCACGCAATGTGCATGGCCGGCAGGGCGCAATGCCCCACGCACCGCCACGCCGCCAAAGCCAGGCTGAACGCGCCGATCTGCGTGCAGCGCGGGTCGAGTTCCAGCCCGAAAATATTCTCGCGGATCGCCGCCTGCACCGCCGCTGTTTGCGCCAGCTTCTCCTCCGCCATGCGCAGCGCCACCACGCGCTCGAACATCGCCGCGATGAAATGTCCCGAGCCGCAACACGGGTCGAGGCATTTTAATTCTTTCGCCGTCTTCGGCCAGCCGTCAAACGTGCCGGCGGCGGGCGTCCACTTGCCATCCTTGCCCTTGATGAAGCGGAGATACTTCCACGGGCATCCCGGCAGCGCGACGGCTTTGCGAAGTTCCTCCTCACTCTTGGCGTTTTCGGCCAGCTTGGGATTCGCGGCGAGGACTTTGCCGGCGTGCCACGCGCCGAGCGTGTTGTCCAAGAGGAAGTCCACCATGTAATCTTCCGTGAACAGTTGCGTGACGGATGGCAGTTCATCCGCGCCGATCTTGTTGCCAGCGGCGTTGACCTGATCTTTCCGCTCCGCCTGCCAAAATTGATAGCACCAGCCGAGACTGTCGCTGGCCGTGAACGTGTCCGTCGCGAGCGCGTCCAGCAACGCTTCCAGCTTAATCTGGTCCTCACGCGCGAGCGGCACTTGCAACACGGGATCATCGGTGCGGAAGATTTCCGGCAGCATCGTTTGGGCGTAACGGCCTGCCAGCGCCCACAGGTTCGTCTTGGCATCTTTCGCCAGTTCCTTCACTTCCTCCAGACTCACCGCCACGCCCATATCCGGCTCAATCAGCAAATTATTCTCCGCCAAAAACCGCGCAAACAACATCCGATGCCACTGCTCGTAAGCACATTCTTGTGCGAGATGATCAATGGAGCGCTGGCCCTTGGCATCAGCGGTATCGCCAAGCTGCTTCGCCCGCGCCCAGAGCTTGTTGCGCAACGTCCGTTGCGCCGGCGTCATGTGCCCATACGGTTCATGATGCGCCACCGCCAAAGATTTGAGCGCATCCGTCGCCGCCCGCTCCGCCAGATTGCGCGCGGCGATGCAGGCGCGTTCCAGCTTGTTCCGCAGATCTGTGGGGAGTGTGGGCATGATTGGTTAAACGTAGGCTAGAAACTTGCGCCAAAAATCCTTATTCCCAAGACTCGCCGGGAATTGGTATTCGTCCTCAAACCGTTTCACGAACTCTTTGTCTTTGGGATCGTTCAAGAAGTTCTGCAATTCTTGGAGCGCCTTCTCGGCCTTAGCAACGCGAGGATGAGCCGGGTCTGGCTTGTAGATTTTTGCGTTTGATGCCTCAAAAAAACTGTTCGAGTAAATTTCCTCGAATGATTCGGCTGTTCGCACGGCCTCCCGATCATCCGCATCCTCTGGTTCGAAGCCTTCGTCGCCGCGCAGCTTCCAATAGTATGCTACCCGTGTCGCGTGTTGGAGCTTGCTTACCGCCGACTTCGCCGCGTCACAAACGCGCCCAAATTCCTCATCGGCGCTGGAATACTTCCGGGCAACGGCGTTGACCTCGTCCTTGTCTTTGCATTTCTCCAGATCGGCGATTTTGTCTTTCAAGCCCCTCGCTTCCTTTTCCTTGATGCCGATTTCATCCAAGGCCGCCTGATACTTCTCTTGCGCCTCCTTCAACTTTTCGACGGGCACGTTTGTCAGGCCCGGCAGTGCTGTCAGGACTTCATCCAACCCGTGTAGAAATGCGTCGCGCTTCACGTTCCAAGTCGGTGTTGGCACGGACGCGCCGACCGTGTGCAGAACCAAGTCCCGCAACTCATCCAGATAGGCAGTGCTGTTCACTTCGCCAGCCTGGGCCACGGCAAGCGTCGCCTTGAGTTTTCCCTTGTCCATCGGCGGAACGACCAGCGGAAAATTTGGCAGACCCATTCCCCAAACCGCTCCCAATTCACACAGGCAAAACTGACTGGCAAAAAAGTTTTCACTCAAAAGCAGTATGACCAACTTCGGCTCTTGGATTTGTTGCCGCAGGTATTCGATGAAACTTGGTGTCCCCGCCGGAATACCTTTGCCCTCCAGTGTCGTGCAAAGAATGTCGTTTGGGTTCACGGCACAACCGCTCGTCAACAAGTCCGCAACTTTGTCAGCCAACATCTTGTCCTTTGAAGAGTGGCTCAAAAAAATGCTCTTCTGTTTCTTATTCTGCTGTTCTGTGGGGAGGGTGCTCATATTATTGCGAGGGGTGTTTGACTCTTGCTTGCTCGTAAGTCATTCGCTCGCGCCCGACACGGGCGAGTTTCATGCTGCCGAACGTCTGCCGGCCCCGGCCGGAAAAATAATCACCATCCAAAGTCCTGCCATCCGGCGAGAGCCGAAGATGATTCAATCCCACATGGGCATTCATCGTCTCGGTTGCCCCGTGGCGCGGAGCGTTGGTGTATTGAAATGTCAAACCTTCCGTTGGCCCCGGCGTGACGTTCACAGCGGCCATCACCGAGAAGGAACGTGACGTTTTTGATTCAAATTCCACACAAAGATTTGTCCAGGTTTGGTGAATGTGAACCATTCCGTGAATCTTCGTGCCTTCCGCGTGGTTGGAATTTAATTCGCCAAACCATGTGCCGCTGAAATCCGGTATTTCAGAAAGACGAAAACTGCCCAGCCGCCACTTCCAGCCATACCGATTGTAAAGCCAGTAAACCATCCCATAGACCGACATGATGGACGGTGTTTCCAACCACCACGGCACTTCAATTTTTCGCCACGCCACCACCGCCGAATAGAGGAACGCCACTATCACGGCAATACCGGCAATCACCCAAGGGGCGATTCTCCGATCATTGCTGTCGCTGGCGTAGGAATGCATAGTTCAGGATTCCTTCCACAGTTGGATGAGGGCGTTCAAAAACTTGTCGCAATTGGCCGAAGGCCACTGGACATTGGTATTTCCTAGAATTGTATGTTGCTCATGCCCGCACTTCAGCTTGGAACGGTCAGTCTGGCAAAGCCAGTTGATGCAGTTGCAGAAAGTTTCCACATAGCTGGTCCCGAACTTTTCGTTCGGGACGCTCCAAAGCAGTCCCTCAATGTAATAAGACGGGGCTGTGTCCTTCGCAATCTTGCCGTCATCCACCAGCTTGCTCCGCATATTTTTTAAGATACGCACCATCGGCTTGAACCAACTGTTCGTTGCCTGATGTTTTGCCGTGCAGTTTTCCGCGTGCTGTTTCGGGTAGTTGATAATTGTCCCGCTGGAGGTCGTGGGAAAGATGACACCTTGCTCAAATTCACAGTCGCTCGTGCTGATGAATCGGATGTAGCGGCGATACTGGTAGCAGGCCACCACGTCGGCGCTCCGGCGTGAGCCGTTGGCCTTGATCTTGATGGCCTTGTTTCCCGCCGTTACGTTTTCTTGGCCAAAGGCGTTCGTTAGCCGCGTAACGACACCGGCCTTAAATTCAGCAAACGTGTAGGTGGCATTTGCCCCGGACGCCAGATGAAAAGCTGTTTGTTGCTCCAGTGGCAGGCCGCTTACATCATATCCATAAATCGAATCCAGCCGGATGACCGTATCCACATCGCTTTCCGCGTAGATGTTTGTATCGTTTCCGTAGGAACCCTGTAAAAAAACCTCGTAATCCTTTTTAGCATAGACTGCCTTTGCATCTAGCAAGGCTGTCCGCACCGTTTGATAGGTGCTGCTTGATTGCGTTATCGAACCTTGGTGCGACCAGGTTTCCAGTTGTGATTCAGAGATAGGCATGGTGCTTTCCTAGTTGATGACCACCGGCCCTTTCTTGATTTTTTCGAGTAGTTCCGCTTCGGTTTCCGCCAGCCACGTCGCCACGTCCTCCGGCGTTTTGAGCGTCCCGCTCGACAGAATCACGCGCTGCGTCTTGGGTTCGAGCAACCGCGCCGCCGCCAGGGCCGCTTGCCGGAATCGTTCCGGCAACGCATCCGCCGCCGTCGCCCACACCGCCAATGACCGCGCCGCAAGTTCGGCCATCAGTCCAGCATCATCACCGATGAACAAGTCCGCCGGGGCAGCCAGACGGGCGTCTAACAACAACCGATCACGTTGCTCTTGCGTGATCTTTTGCCAGTTCGCATTTGCTTCCAGCACCTTCATCTCGCGGTGGAAAACATCCGCCGCCGCCGTGTGTGCCTTCTTCAACGCCGCGCGCAATAGCTTCACCAGTTTGTCGTGGATGGGCGGCAGGGGGTCGCTGTCATCCAACAGCCGGCGTTCATCGTGCACCGCCTCCGCTTCCACCACCAATTCCACCGCTTCCGGCAAACCGTCGGCGTGATCAAGTAGGTCGTCCAAGATTTTCCACGCGGGTTTCCGTTTCTCCGCGAGCTTCGCCCGCGCCTGCCACTGCTCCAAAAGTTTTTTTAGCTCGTCATGCTCCGCCAGCATCGCTGCCAGCATTTCGTTGCCGGCAAGCGCGCGGATGGTTTCGAGCGTGGCAGTTTTAGGACACGCCGGCAGCGGAGGTTCACCACCGGCCTTCGCCGCTAGATCATCCAGCGCCGTGAGGAATTTCTCTGCTGCCACGGCTTCTTCGTCGGCCTTGCATGAAATGTTCGCATCTTGGAACAGCCGGCGCAGCTTGATGCGGCCCTTCACGTCAATCGCGACCGTCTCGGAACGGAAATCCGTCACCGGCACTTTCGCCTGGTCGAGTTGACCGGTCGCCAGCACTGTGCCCTTATTCACGGCACGCACATGACCGCTGGTATGCAGCGTGATCAGCACGGCATCAATCGCATCGCGCGGCCAGCCATAAGGTGCATTTTCAAATTGTTCGCGGATTTCCTTGCCCTTCTTCCCCGAACCGATGGCCGACAACACCGCTGCGCTCACCGGATGCTTGTCCGGATTGTCCTTGTGATCCACTGCTTGCAGCGCATTGGCGTCCTTGTTCTTCGCGCGGTTTATGACGCTGTTCCAGCGGTTGTCATCGGCATCGCGGAATTGCGGGAACAGCCGGTCCAGCGAGTCTTCGGCGGCGGACTTCACTTTCTCGATCAAGTCGAGGCCATGCACTTCCGTGCCACCACCCTTGAATACTTTCGCCGCGCCGATGAGTTCGCGGATGATGCGGTCGCGGTTGCTCTCCGCCGTTGCACGGCGCGTTTCCATCGCAGAGCGGGCGTCGTTGCCTTCGTTTGTCGTCGGCACGCCTTTGAACTCCAGTGTTTGCTTGGCGGCTTCAAACTCCACGATGGTTTTCTTCAAATCATCGGCGCTCGCTTTCGGGATATGCACAAATACCGTCGCGCCGTCCGTGCCGGCCTTTTGCGCGTCCGACAGCACCACCTTTTCCGCGTCGCCCCAGCCATCGCGAATCCACACCGGCACTTCCGTGCCGACGGTTGCCGGTGCATCGCTGCCGTAATGGATTTTCAAATCGCGCGCCGTCTTGCTCAGGCCATGCACCATGCGGATGCTGTTGAGCGTCTTGACACATTCGGCATTGAGCAGCGCCGCGCGCTTGTTGTTCATGCCGGCCAGATCGCCATTAAATGCGGCGAGCTTGCGGCGAAATTCATTTTCCCATTCGCTGCTCTCACGGGTTTGCAGGCTGTATTCTTCGTCAATTTTGATGAGCTTCGCGTCGGCAACCAGGGTGTCGAGAATGCGCGGGATGTCCCGGCGCAGGCGCGGGCCGTCTTTCTCCAAATCTTCCACTAGCAAATCCGCCAGCATATCCGGCGTGGCGCGCACGCCGATGTCCGCCACTTTTTCACGCGGCAATTTGCGGATGAGGAAAATCAGGCCACACAGCCGGCTCGCCAACTCACCGTCGGGCGTGCCATCACGCAGGTTGCGAATGGTCTCGTCAATCTCGCGCGGTAGAAATTGCGAGCGCAGCAGGTCGGCTTGCAGTTGGTCGAAAACACAATCAGCCGCCAAGACTGTTCCCAGCGGCTTCTCCGCCAGCCCGCTCACCGCGTCATGCACGATGCGCAGTTGGCTGCGGAGTTGTGCCGTCGTGCCTTGCACGTCAATGGCGCGCAGAACTTTTTCCCAAAAACGACGGCGCACCGGCAACAGCGGATAATCTTCCACGCGCACGCGCTTGTCTTCCTCACGCGGGCCGATCTTCGTTGAAGCCAGATGCCTATCCACTTCGCCGGCGTTGCTGTCGAGCATGTCCTCGATGGCCTTCTTCTTGTCGGCCTTCTTCGCCAGCACCACCCGGCGCGTCACTGTCTCCACGTCCGAGTCGGAAAGTTCCACGCTAATTTTGAAACGGTCGCGCAAGCGTTGCAGCAGTGCATCCTGACCGGCCAACGCCGTCTGACCTGCGCCGATGAGCAGCACGCGACTGTCAAGTTGCTTGCAGATGGCTTCCGCCACCATTTGCACGTCCAGCGACCGCTGCGGACTGTCACCAATATAAAGCTGCATTTCGTCCAACACGATTACGGTGCAGGGCAGCTTGCCATTTTCTTCCAGCACATCGCGCATGAGCCGGATGAACTCCTCGTCCGTCACGCTCTCGCGCCGTGGGAATTGCGCCCGCAATGCTTCCTTCGCCTTCTTCTCGTCCGCTGCAAAATCTGCATCCGCCGCCAGCAGTGCCTTGGCGATCACCGGGCTGACATACAGGTCATTAAGTTCCTTGAAGAAATCCTTGCCGGCAGCTTCCACATTGGACTTCACCTTGTCGAAAATTCCTGTCTTCTTCAGCCACAGGCAGAACAACGCCTGCGGCAGGGACTCCGGCAGTCCCTTTGACCGGAACACGATGCTCAGCACCGCGAGGCGCACATTCAGCCCGCCACCCGCCGGCAACGCACCCACCGCCGCGTGCAATCCGCCGTAACGCTTGCCCAGCGTGTCGAGTTCCTTGAGCAGTTCCTTCACTTCGGCAGGCAAATGCGCGAGGCCGCGCGCCGTCTCGCCGGTGTCGGCAAACGGCGTGTCCACCCACAGATGCCGCAGCATTTTTTCCAGGTGTGATTTGCCGCTGCCGTAAAAGCCGCTGATCCACGCCGCCAGTTGCGTGGCGGAGTTGATGCTCCCGACATAGGATTCGAGAATCCGCACGATGCCGTCCTTGTATTGCCCCTCGCACACAAAGTGCGATAGTTCGTAGCGCAACGTCTCGCGCTCTTGTTCGGTCACCGCGTCTTTCACGGCGGCAACGCCGTCGTTGAGCAGCTTCGACGTTGTCGGGTCGCGTTGGAACAGTTCCTTGTTTTTCATCATATTTCTCCTCCACTGTGCAGCGTGATTGGCACGGCCAGATAATTCCATCCGTCGCGGGCGTCTAGCAGCCGGTAGTTTTGGTTCTCATATTCGCCCGGAAAGAACAGCGCCAGTCGTCCGTGAATGTCGTTTTCCACTTCCTTCAACAGCAGCGACACGCGAGAAAATCCGTAAAGGCTCGCCACGCCGCACGCTGCTACCACAGTGTTCTCATCCGCCTTCGCGCCGGTCAGCGTTTCACGCAACTGCCCCGCCGCGTATTGAACGAAATCGGTTTCCAGCTTCATAGTCAGGTCGGAAGGAGAACGGAAATACTCCTCGCGATAATTCGTCGCCGCCATCCAGCGCGCGAACACATGGGTGAAGTCGAACGGCAGCCAGCCGTGCCCGGACTCTTTCGTCGCCAGTTCGAAAAGTTCGAGCCGTGCGCGCAGCCGGCGCTCATCCGTTTTCGGATAAACTACGAAGATAGCTTTTTGTGCGCCAGCCAGATTCCGCTGCCACGGCGCGGAGATGTGTGCCTTGTAGCTGCCGACGAGTTCTTCAATGTGTGCCATATATCAACCTTTTCTCTTTTTCCGTCAGGATTGCGTCGAACGACACCACCGTCATGCCGCCGCCGCTTTTGATGTCCAGCAATCCGAACCGCTTCGCATCCATTGCGAGGAACGTCAGCGCGTTCTCATCCCCGTCGAGCACGCGGGCGAACAGACTCTCGAACAGGGCGTGACCGCGCAGGCCGAGCATATAACCCAACACCAGTGCAAAAGCAGCCGACACCGGCGTCGGTTCCACTGCCTGCCGCTTCTTCCGGCTGCGTCCATCGAAATGCCCCGATTGCGTCCACGACGACGCCGCGTTGCGCACCACTTTGTCGAGCGTCGCATCATTCAAGCGACCCTCGACCGCATCACGGATGGCATCCGTGAAACGCTGCCGCGCAATTTCTTCACCCACTGACATTGAGAGAACCACCGGGCAGGTCGCCCGCAGCAATGGATCACGGGCGATGGATACCAGCAGGGCCAGTTGCCCGTGCGCCTTTTCGTCGGCATACCAGAACTGGCGCAGCAGCCGGAACAGTGGAACGGCAACATCAAGCGCATACAACTCCGTCATCCGCTGCAAACTCAGCCGGCGGGTGGAAAGCGTGTGTTTGCCCAGGCAATTATCATCCACCAACGCTTTCACATAATCCGCCCGCACTGCCTCCGGTTTGCTCACCCGTAACAGAGTCGAAAGTTCATCCAGCATCATGGTCCGGCTGGTGTGCGTCCCTTTGTCACCAAAATGAAACCCCAATTCTTCCCAAACCGCCTTGGTTTGGTCACTTGGCGAGGTCGTAGTTAACAATGGGTCGCGATACATGTTCTTTGTTTTATTTCAAAGCTTTAATTTTTAGCCGGCAAACTAGCCGGCCAAAAACTGACTTCACTATACACGCCTTCAGTTGCCTGTCAAGCGTGCGTTCCAAGATGGGGGGATTTATCTACTACCGAATCTGTATCTATATAATATTAAATCGATTCCGTCGCGGCGATGGTTTCAAACTCCGAATAGATTTCAGCGTGGTTCGCGTTCAAATACCGGACGATCTTTGCGTTCTTCAGTAGGTTTTTGATGTAGGTTTGAGCCGTTTGCAGGGTGAACATGTTTTCCGTGTAATTGTCTGTGATCGCTTTCAGGTCGCGTTCAAGCGATTCCATTTCACTTTCCATCCGCGCAATGTCTTCCGGCGACATCCCGGCCTTTTTCTTCGGCTCGTCCGGGTTCACCAGTTGATGTTGAGGCGTCCCAAGAACCATTGCTTCGGCGTAGCCGGCCACATAGTTGTTCATCGTGACCATCATTTCCGCCATTTCAATCTGCCGGTTTCCGTTCACACGCTTGAACAGCCGGAGGGCTTTCGGGCAAATGTTTTTGTCCTTCAATAATTCTGCCGCGTCGGGATGGATGCCTTTCAGCAGGTTCATGGATGCTTGCACCACGCGCAGTGGCATGTTCAACACCACTGCCAGCCGCTCCGGGCTGACACCGTTGTTCACCGCCTTGACGATCATCTTGTGTTCTTGAATCGGTGGCAGCCGGCTGATGCGGGCGTTGTAAGTGTAGCACTCGTCATCCGTGGCGATGAGGCAATCAGCTTCGGTCTTGCCCAAGTCTTTCAATGCGAAATAACGGAGGTGTCCGTTTTTCAGCATATATTTTCCCGGCAAATCCTTTTGCGGATACACCACCAGCGGTTCCACCAGCCCGACCTGTGGAATGGAGCCGATTATCGCCTTGAACCGATAGGTATCCTTCTCCTCGGCTTTGACCAATCGCATCGGCAAAATGTTTTCCAGAGCCAGCCGGATTTTTCGCATTTCAAATCCAATTTTCATTTCACTCATAATCAGTTTTTTGTTTGTGGTGAAAGTTTGGCCGAAAGATATTTCGGCATCGTCGGCAGTGCTTCCGCCCGTAGCAGCGTGTAAAAATTCTCGTCGGCCAGCAGTTTGTTGAAGGCCGTCACGATGAAACCCAGCCTGGTGTCGCACACCTTCGCCTTTTTGATCATCAGCTTTTGTCGCTGGCTCTCCTTGCGATAGGAGTTGACCATGCTTTCGATGCTGGCTTTTGGTTTTATCCCCGATGTCCTGCCACCCCGTTGCTTGCCGATCCGCCGCCGGCTCTCCATCAGTCCTTTGACATACTTGAGGGATTTGTAATCAATCTGCTTTTCCTCGTAGGCTTTCAGCAGTTCACGCTGTGTTTCCAGCGTGTCAGTTTTGGCGATGTCCACCGCCACCCAGAGCGGAATCTTCCCCATCACGGCGGCTTCCAGCAGCCGCTCTTCGCCCGCATTTTTCAGGCTCAAATATCCGCGCACCAGGCTGTCGCTCACGTCCAGCTTTTTGCTGATTTGATGGACGTTGTTGCCCAACGTTTTCAGCCGTTCAATTTCGCGGATTAAATCCATCGGCTTCGGATAACGCCGCGCGATGTTTTCCACGAGGCTGCAAATCAGCAGTTCCTGTCGGGATAATTCCTTCACTTCGGCGGGAATTTCTTTGTGTCCCAGCGCCTTGAAGGCTTCCATGCGCCCCTGTCCGCAAATCAGGTCATACTTAAAGACGTCCGTCTCACTCGCTGGCCGGCGGCTCACTTGAATCGGCACTTTCAAGCCGAGGTTCTTGATGTTCTGGACGATGATGGCAAATTTTTTCGGGTCCCGGTAGCGCGGATTCACGACGAAAATCTGCTCAATCGGTATCAGTTGCACCTCGTCGCTCATGTGAGTTCCTCCAGCTTAACCCGCTCCGTCATGCCGAAAAATGCCTCCAGCGTATCGAATCGGTAGGTGTCCAAATGAATGCCGTTGGCTTCCGCCACCCGCAAGTTTTCCCAGGTCATGTCCAGCGCCGGCAAAATATAATAGTCACGGATGCCCTCATTCGTGGCGTCCATCCGCACGGCGATGGTGATGTCCGGCCGGGCGCTCGCGTCCAGTCGAATCAGCCAACGCGACGAACCCGCGCCGGTTTCAGTGTGCCGGCACAACACGATGGACACGCGCATTTCACCGTTCACGTCCAGCAGTTCAGTTTCACGATTCCAGACAGCCGCCGCACCGAGGTCGGAAATTTTTTGGACGACTTCGGCGACGATTTCCGGGTGACGCTTCCGCAGCCGCCGGTTTTCCTCGATGAAGCTGTAATCAATGCCGGGGTCATAGCCAATCAGTCGGTAGGCGTTCACCAGTGTCCCGAAGCGATGACTGAAAGCCGTGCTTGATGGCAGTCCGTCCGCTTCGTCAATGAGGATGCCGGAGATTCGGCCATGCAGTTTTAGCAGAACGCGCAGTTTTTCCAGCATCTCCTCATCGGTCAGCTTTTGGCTTCTCGCCAGGATGATTTCCCGCGCCCGCCAGAATAGTTCAGGTTCAACGATGCCTTCAAACACGCCGTCCGCCCGAATCCATTTATCCGGCGGATTGACCACATGCTTCTTTTTCAGTTTGCACGAGGTCCGGTGATACACGTTGTTGCCGATATATTTTTCATTCGTGAGAATTTGATGCACCGTCGCGCGATTCCATTCCCGTCCGAAATCCGTCTTCACGCCCTGCGTGTTCAAAACGGCCGCAATTTCCGATTCGATTTTTCCCTCGCCGGTGAACGTCTGGAAAATCCAGCGGACGATTTTAATTTCTTCTTCCGGGCCACGCACCAGCACCACGCGGTCGGTCTGGATGCTTTTTTGCTCGCCCATTTTCAGCATCGCTTTCCGCGCGCCGTTCTGGTCAATCAGCATCCGGCGCAGGCCGAACCCGGCCGTTCCACCCTGCTTGTAACCAAGCTGAATCAGCCGGCACGCGCCCTGAAATACTTTCGTCGAAAGTTCCCGGCTGTATTCGCCAGCCATTGTCCGCTTCATGGTTTTCATGACCGAGGACATTGGGCTACCATCATTCTCGAATTGCTCCGCGCAGTAATGGACCGACACGCCCGCCCGGCGGCAGATGTATTCGTAATACGCGCTTTCATCCGCATCCTGAAAACGCCCCCACCGGCTCACGTCATAAACGAGGATGGACGAGTATTGCGCCCGCCCTTCCTCGACATCGCGGATCATCTGGGAGAGCGAGTCGCGCCCTTGGATGTTCAACCCACTTTTGCCTTCATCCGAATATTCTTTCACGATTCCCAGACCGCGCTTCTTCGCGTTCTCGCGGATCACATCCATCTGGTTGCTGGTCGAATACTGCTGATGTTCCGTGGACATGCGCACATACACGGCGGCGTTGTTCAGCCAGCGTTCGGTGTCCTTGCGGCTCATGCGGCGTGATTTCTGATTTGTTTCATGGCTTCGTTGCGACTCCCAGCCAAAAAACTGGAAAGTATTTGTCCATGATAACAGAAGGGTGCGAGTGGCAACGATGAAATCTATGTAGCGCAATTTAACGTCGGTGGAATAAGGGGAATGTGCGCTTCCAATATTTCGGATGAGTCTTGCGCCAAGCCCGGACTCGCTCCACTTCAGCCGCTCCGCCCCATAATTTCCAACTCTTCGGTTTTGCCAGCCATTGCTTATGGCTCAAAATCTTGCTGGCCTTGCGGCAACGCGCCTGCTTGCAAAACCGCTGGTGATGGTGATTGCGCGGATCGGTGGTGAACCACTTTTTACAGCAACGGCATTTACGGCGGCGGTGTTTCATATTAAACACCACCGCCCGTGATTATACTGGAAAAATTAAAAAGTTAAATGCAGGTGGGCGACGTCGAGAATAATGGAACAAAAATGCGTGTGAGATTTCGCATCCGCACACCGAGCGTGCCTCGTGCCTCCATTATATGGCTCGCTCACGCCGTCAAGGTAGTGCGCCTTAATTTCCGTCGCCTCCACCTTGACCGCGTTCGCTCCGCCAAGGGATGGCACTTAGGAATCACGCTCGGAGTCTGCATGTCTGGTTTTGAAACCTGACCTGCGTTGCCAGCATCAAGCTGTGGGGAATTCCAGCGGAAAGATTCCTTGTTTCTCAATCAAACCCACTACGATTTTCAGTGCGTGTTCGGCTTCATCAAAGGGAACATTCCGTAGGCTCGCATCGGTCTCGTAGCGTTCGCGCGCCTGTGACCAGTTCTCCATGAATGATTCCAGTCCACGGCAATCCACCAAACGAGACTGGCAGGCCAGTTTGAACTCGTGGCCGGCCTCGGTCCAAAATTTCGCATCCGAGACGGGACGTGCCCGCAGAATCCGGGCGATGTCATGCAGGTCTTTTACCCGGAATTCTCTGTCGCCGCCTTGCATCTTTCGCCGGTAGGCCGGCAGCGACGTAAGATACGCCCGGAGTTTTTCTCCGGCGATACGGTGGAGGGCATATACTCTTGCCGGAATTCCCTGGACGATGAGCGTCTGAACAGCGTCCGGGCCGAGCGTCTCCGGCGCAGCCACATCAATTTCCAGCATCGGCAACCCACGGACTCCAGCCATGCTGTTGTCTTGAACTTCGATTCTCAAATGAAACGCATCCCACCCGCGCAGGTGGCCTTTCGGTGGTTTACCAACAACATTCACCCTGCCTAGCTTGAACTTGACTGGATTCTGGCGCTCGAAATAGCGTCGTAACGCCGGTGGAATTTGTTCCTCCAGAAAAATTGCCTGCGCTCCGAGGTCTGGGGTGGACGCAACCAACTCGGGTGCGATGTTGCTGTCAATATCAAGCGACTGCCGGCTGTCCCCAAGATGCAGATTCAAAATCCGTGCGCCCTTGAAAATAAGCGCGTTCCTGAGCGGCTCCCAGGCAATCACAGCCAGAAAAACCTCATTGAGAATTTCGTTGATCCAGTGCTCTCGGCTTTCGCGGTTCATTACAATCAATGGTTACGGAGTCCGAACCTTCCAAGTTTTGTTCGACTCCGGGAATTCAAAACCAGCCAAGAGCGGAATTTCAGGAACATCTTGTGTCAGCAATCGGTCTCTGACTGCATTCAGCCGCTGACCCAAAGTTGATGCTGTAAAATCAGCGCCGATCATTTCCAGAACAGCGCCCACGCGCCGGTCGAGATCATCACGTTGTATTTTCGACAGATGTTCGGCCATGCGGTCAGCGTCAATTTGCTTAACACCAGTTTCCCATGACTCCAGAACGACCGCTTCACCACCGCAGCGAACCGGTTGCATCAGTGTATCCAGCAGGGTCTGCTCCAGTGTCGTAATTCGCAGCCAGCAACGTGGTGACACCACGCGAAACTGGATGCCGGGAACAAGTGAGGTATCGCGTTTGTTCAGGTAATAACCAACATCCTCAAAATGGAAAATTTCTGTCCCGAGCGGGTTTCGTTCCACGGATTCACCCGCCGGTTCCGGTTCCGTTGCGTCCACCGCCGCCAAACTTTTTTTTGCCCTCGGCGGGTTGAGCCGGGCGACATGGTGATGCGCGACAACCTGTGTGGTCAGTTCGTAATAGTTGATGGCACTGAAATAACAGACGACGCCGTCCGGCAAAAATGCCTGAAGAAGTTCCAGCGGATAAATGGGTTCACCTTTTCCGGCTTCCATATCCAGCAGGAGGAAATCATTCAACTCAGCGTCGCTCGGAGATTGCACCTTGATTGAGTGTATCCAGCCCATCCGCTTGAGCTGCTCAATGACCACATGAGCAGGCGGAAAAGTTGTCCGCAACATTTCATGCTTCGATTTGGTAACCGCTCTGATCTCGCGACGGAGGGTGGAAAGTTTCCAGCAACGGGCAGTCAGATTTTTTTCGCTGGCCACTGACACGCGATCACCCAACGTCCGCAAAAAGACCTCCCATCGGTCCATCGGAACTTGTGTTGGTGGTTTAATGGTATTCACAGTGTCTTCCCCGTATGCTCCATAGGAGCATACGGGGAAGACACTGTGTTGTCAAGTCACGGGGATCGGGATGAATGATTAAAACTCAATGGAGATACGCTTCCGCTGGCTTCCAGAAGCCAGCGGAAGCGTATCTCCATTTGAGCGACTTGTCAAGCTCTGTTTGAAAGGATCAAACAAATGAAAAAGTGCCAGCAAAAGTGCCAGCACGGACCCTCTTAACAGGGTAAAAACCGGCACAAAAAGATATGGCCGGATATGGGTTGACAATTAACACAACTCGTTTATAGTCAAATAGTCAGCGATGCCATAGACGATTGATTTCGAGTGGCTTGTGGAAGACGAGACTCGGTCGATTCCGACCCTCGCCTCCAGCTCAAATGCTTGGAATTTGGGGCTTTCTGCATGGTTTTGGGGTCACTGTCAACGAAAACGTCAGCGGGAAGGTGTGCTCGCACCAGGCTGCACACAGGTTTTCCGTCGAGATAAAACGGCGGCGGTTGGCAGCAGTGAAAACCTGCTGTTTCATCTGCACAACCTCAATAAAAGCCGGCGTGACGGAGCCGACACCGACCAGCCCGACGGTCAGGCTGTCTGATTCTCCGATGATTGCGCCAACGAGCGCGTTCTGATTCACCCCGGCGGCCTCGCCATCAGCGTCCTGTAGCTGGGGCCCCGGTCTTTCGCCACCAAGCCCAAAAGAACCGGTGGTTTCTTGCAAAGCCCGGACACCACCGCAATTGCCATAATATGAACTTTTTTTGAAATGTATATTCGCAAAAGAAGTTGATAGAATCGCAATATCTGGAGAGCAAATTTCCATCAATGGAAGTTAGTTGTATGCAGTTATGGATAATGCTGTTAGTTGTCTGTCGAAGCATATCGTCGTTGAATTGATTTTGTGCGGCACGCTGTTCTGTTTGTTCCAGCCGCGTGTTCTGGCCACTCAAAGCGTTGTGCTTTCCTGGACACCCAGCATCAGCAGCAATGCCGTGGGCTACCGGATCTATTCCGGGCTGGCGAGTCATAATTACAGCAGTTTCGTCACGATTGGCAAGACCAACACGACGACCATCTCCGGGCTGGCGGATGGGGCGGTTTATTATTTTGCCGCCGTTTCCTGTGACGGCTTGGGCGATGACAGCCCTTTTTCGAACGAGGTTGTTTATTCAGTGCCGTCGGCTGCCGCCAAGCTCGCAACACTGCCGGAATCCGCCAGCCGGTTCAGCTTCAGCGTTTCGGGAGTTTCCGGCTACCAATATGTCGTCCAATCCTCGACGAACCTGGTAAACTGGGTTTCCGTGCAGACCAACACGTCACCCTTCATTTTCACCAACACGAGCACTGCCGGGTCTTCAGAATCGTTTTACCGGACGTTTTACCTTCCGCATTGAACTCAAGCCGCGCAGGGAATCCTGGAGGAATTGCGCCGCCAACTCGCGCAATCATTCCGGCGCGGCGCACCTGGTCGTTTCAATGACAGAAAACCCGGATGCTGTTTTCCCTCACAGCGCACCCTTGCAAACGACGGCCACGCGTTGCAATTCTTCCTCCGTGATCTCCGGAAAGATCGGGAGTGACAAGATGCGCGAGGCGAGTGATTCGGTCACGGGGAAACTGCCGGGCTTGTGTCCAAGATCCTCGTAAGCCTTTTGGAGGTGCACCGGAATCGGATAGTGGATGCCGTGCGAAATGTTCGCCGCGTCAAGCGCCTGTTGCAGCCCCGCGCGGTCGCCGCTTTGCACCACGTAGAGATGCCAGACAGGACTGGCCCACGGCGCAATCCTGGGCAGCTCGAGTTTGGTCCCTGCCAGCAACTGGCCGTAACGGGCCGCCGCCACGCGGCGCTGTTCGTTCCATTGCGCGAGATGCTTCAGTTTTACGCGCAGGACGGCGGCCTGCACCGTGTCCAGGCGGGAGTTGAACCCTTTCATCGAATGGGCGTATTTCACTTTCTGTCCGTAGTTGCGCAACAACAGGGCCTTTTCCGCCAACGCGGGGTTGCGCGTGATAATTGCGCCGCCGTCACCGAAGGCTCCCAGGTTCTTTCCGGGGTAAAAACTAAAGCAGCCCATGTCGCCCATGGTGCCGCATGGCCGCCCTTTGTAAGTTGCGCCGTGCGCCTGGGCGGCGTCTTCGACTATGAACAGCTTCCGGTCCCGGGCCATTTGCAGCAGCGGATCCATGTCCGCCGGATGGCCGTAAAGATGCACCGGCATGATGGCTTTTGTTCGCGGCGTGAGCGCGTGTTCCACCGCCTTCACGTCAATGGTTGAATAGTCCGGCTCGCAATCAACGAGGACGGGGCGCGCCCCGGCATAGGAGATGGCCAGCACACTCGCAATGAAGGTGTTGGCCGGGACAATCACTTCATCGCCCGGACCAACACCGAGGGCGAGCAGGGCCAGATGCAGCGCGTCCGTGCCATCCGCCACGCCAATGCAGAACGGAACCTGATTGAACGCGGCGAATTCCTTCTCAAATTCGCGCATATCTTCGCCGAGGATGAAATCGCCGCGGCCCACCGCGCGCAACATGGCGGCGTCCAGTTCGGGTTTGAGGTTCTGATATTGACGGATCAGGTCAACAAATTGGATTTTTGGGTGCGTCATGGATTGCTGTTGGATGATGTTGCCGTGTGTTCCCTGTTTTGTCTGGTTTGATGCCGGTCAAAAAAACCGGCTTAAATGCAAGAGCGCCGCAATCGCGGGAAAATATTTGTCCTTTTCCAACTCCGCGCCGGGTCTCAATACCGGTATCCAATTTCCAATCCCACCTGGGTGCTCGTGTAGCCGAAGCCGGGGCCCGATGTGAACCCGGACTGGCTGGAAGAATTGTCACTATACGAATAAAACACCGCGACAGTTCCCCGCTTGAGCAGGTGACATGACAGCCGGGCGTTGAAGGAATACACATCATCATTGCGGCTGGTGGAGAGTCCGGACGCCGAGGCGAGATACTTGGTTTTGTTATAGCCCCCGGACAAATCCAGATACAACTTTCCCAGCAGGCGCTGGTTCAAATCACCCGTGATCCCTGTGTTTTCGGCTGTTTGATTTTGAAAAGAAGCCGGGGCCACGGTGCGGCTGGCGGTGACACTCAACATGGTCTGTTCAAAGGGCTGGTATTGGATGGTGGCGGAAAATATGGGGGTCACCAAGCCGCCCGCGCCGCCGCTCAAATACTGCTGGTCCTGCACGCCGCCGCCCAATTGGAAGCTGATTTTGTCCGTCGCCCGCCAGTTGACCCGGGCTTGATATTGCTCGTTCACCGAATCCGGGCTGCCGCTTTGGACGGTGTAACCACCGCCGACGCCAAGCCCGGCGTTGAACCTGGGCCAGAATTGATAATTCAGCCAGTCCATCGTTGACCACATCTTGGAGTTCGCGAGGCTTTGAAGATAATTGGTCGTGATGGTCCCGTTCCCGACGTAGTTGAAATTCTGGTTGAACCCCATGTCCAGCGACATCTTGTCGTTGAATTGATACGAGGCATTGAGCGCCGTTGAATATGTCTGCAGGTCCGTTTGAGCGGCTGTCTGGATGTTCGGATTGGATGAGGAGGTGTAGCCTTGCGAACCGCTGAAAAACCAGTCGCGATAGGCCGTTCCCCAGCTCAATTGCACCGATTGGTCCACCGTGTTTTGGAAGCTGCTGCTGGAATAAAAATACAGGATCGGCGTGTAATCCAAAGCCCAGTGATCGCCCAGATTGAACAAGACTCCCGGCGCAACCTGTTGAACGATTGATTTCTGTTGCTGTCCCGGTGACGATTGAATCCCATCGCCATAGCTGAATTGGTAATCCACATGAGGACGCACGGCGACCGGGCCGAATTGCAGCGGCGTCGAAGAAGTGGCTTCCGGAGCGGCGAACACCTGCATCGGATTATTGTTCTGTTGCGCCTGCACCGAGGGCGGAATCACCGGCGTCTGCGGAGGCGAGGAAATGACATCCTGCGCCAGCGCCGTGCCGATGGGCATCAGGAAACACAGCACCGCCGCACCGCACCGGCGGTATGGCAACGCCATTCCAACGGTGTCCCAAATAAAAGGTCTTCGATTTAGCATATTCACTGTCGCCAAGCGGAGGATGTTGTTGCAGAGATGGCCACAAGGGGCAAGGCATTTGTTCGCCAGAGAACGATCTTGATTTTGCAAAATAAAGCAGCCGCGCCGGTGTCTTCCGCAATATGCGGCGGTTGTTCAATGGACTCCCGCCATGGCAAACTTCGCGGACGGCGCCGCCGTATGCCACCGCCCCAGGCTGCTTTCCAGCGCTTCCTCCACGGAGCGCATTCTCACTCCTCGGGAGAGAAGCTTCGAAACGTCCAGAATGCAACTGGAACGCGGCGCTTTTGCCTGGCAACGGTAAAATTCCTCGTCATTTTCCCAGAACTCGAAGCGCCGGGCGGGGTTGAGGATTTGCTGGATCATTTCGACGATCCGGCGCGTCGTGACCGCGCCGGGATTCGCCACGTTGTAAATCCCGAACGGCGCCTGCCGCTCCCAAAGTTCGAGGCAGGCCCGCACAAAGTCGTCCAGGTGCGTGATCGAATTCACGTTGTCATACACCCGTTCGTAGTGCTGGAGTTTCGCGAGCAGGTTCCGGGGTTCGTCACACTCGTTGAAGAACATCCGGGGCCGCCAGATGTAGTTCTGGCCAACGCCCCGGATCGCCTCCTCGGCCAGGGCCTTGGTTCCGCTGTAAAAATTGCAAGGCCCGTGACGAAAGGAAAAATTAGGCTCATCCCATTCTGAAAATCCGAAAAACTTTTCCGGTTGTCCGGCGAAAAGTCTCCGCATTTCCGGCCGGGCAAGGTCTTTTTCAACCCGCATCCGCCCCCACTCCGCGACCTTGGCGCCCGTGTAAATGCTGCCCGAGGAAACGTGGCCCCAGGGCGTGTTGGTCATCAGACAGGCCCGCGCGACGGTTTGGGGAAGCAGCGTGTTCGCGCACAACACTTCTTCCCGCGCCGATTCGCAGGCGTCCACGTTGGGGTTGGGCGCGTAGCCCGCGGCATTGATCACAAACTCCGGCCTCATCTTCCGGATGTAATCGAAGAGAATTTCGAAGCTGGTGTAATCAATCGCACGGCGCGTCAGCGGAATAAAAGACAGTCTCCGCCGGCGCAGTTCGGCGGAAAAAGCCTGGCCGACATAGCCACTGGCTCCTAATAACAGGATCATAACTTTAATGACTCGCCTTCCACACCGGATATTTCTCCAGGCCGGTGTCGCCACCCGGTTGCACAAATTCAAGCAGCACCATCAGACAAAATGGAATGAACGCTCCCAGGGGCGCGTCACAATTTGGGGATATCGTTGTGAGCTGCTGCTGATTTCAGGTTTCGGATATTGAAGTATGAGCCTCACTTCGGCTCCTGCAAATTCCGTGCAAGTGGAAATGTCCAACAACCAAACCAAAATGACGAAACAATGACGAAGGCTCAAATGCCAAAGGGATGGCGGTTCGTCATTGGGATTTGGTCATTTAGCATCAGCCTCCTCACGCCTTCCAAATCTGACCGGGTTTGGTTTTTACCGCAGCCATGGCATTGCGCGTATCCACGATGCAAGGCGCCCAGTCGGCCAGGTTCTGATAGTTGACCACCTGATGATTGGTCGCGATGATGACCGCGTCGAAACTCTCCAGCGTATGGCGGTTCCACGCCACCGAACAGGTGCCCGCCCAGTGCGGATGCTCGCGGGTCGGGCGGATGACCGGCACATAAGGATCATAATAAGCCGGTTCCGCGCCGCGTTCCTTCAGCAGGTTCATCAGCGTGTAACTCGGTGATTCCCGCTCGTCGTCCACGTTCGGCTTATAGGCCAGACCAACAATCAGCACCCGGCTGCCGTTCACCGCCTTGCGCCGGGCGTTGAGCGCCTCCGCCGCGCGGTTCACCACGTGCATCGGCATGGACGTGTTGATTTCGCCCGCCAGTTCGATAAAGCGTGTGTTCTGGGAATATTCCCGCGCCTTCCAAGTCAGATAAAAGGGATCAATCGGGATGCAATGACCACCCAAGCCGGGGCCGGGATAAAACGCCATGAACCCGAACGGCTTGGTTTTGGCGGCTTGAATCACTTCCCAAACGTCAATCCCCATCGCGCCATAGACAAGTTTCAATTCATTCACCAGCGCGATGTTGACGCTGCGGAAGATGTTCTCCAGCAGTTTGGTCGCTTCCGCCACGCGGCACGAGGAGACCGGCACAATCGTCTTGATGGCCAGACCATAGACCGACTTGGCCCGTTCCAGGCAGGCGGGCGTGTAGCCGCCAATCACCTTGGGAATGATTTCCACCTTGCTCTGCGCGTTGCCCGGGTCTTCCCGTTCAGGTGAAAAGGCCAGGTGAAAATCCACGCCCGCCTTCATGCCCGAACCGCTTTCCAGCACGGCCCGCAAATCCTCGTCCGTGGTGCCGGGATAGGTTGTGGATTCGAGGACCACCAGCGCGCCCTTTTGCAAATGCGGCGCGATGCACAAGCCGGTGTCAATGATGTAGGAAATGTCCGGTTCACGGTTTTTGTTCAGCGGCGTCGGCACGCAAATGATTACGGCCTCCACTTCCCGGATGCGTTCAAAGTCCGTGGTGGCGGCAAAGTTGCCGGCCTTCACCGCTTCGGCGATGGCGGACGATTCGATGTGTTTGATGTAGCTCCTCCCCTGATTGAGGGAAGTGACCTTGGCCGAATCAATGTCCAGCCCCAAAACACTGACGCCCGAGCGGGTGAATTGGAGTGACAAAGGCAGGCCGACGTAACCGAGACCGACGATGGCTATTTTCATAGATGTGTGTTCGTTTCAATTACCATTTATGGCTGACGCGCAAATAATAACATGACCTCAGAATGGCTTTCATTGGTGTTGCGACGCCGGCCAGAAAAAGAGTTCAGCGTAAATATAGGCGATGCTCTCGTCAATTACTTCCCGCACGCCTGCGCTGGAACGCCACCAATGTTTCGCGTCATAATCCGGGTTGTCGGCGGAAATGATGCCGACCTTGATGCCCGGCCCCAGCGCCTCCTGAAAGAGCAGCCTGGTGCGGCGCGCGTGGGCGTCTTCCGTGAACACATTGATGGCGGTCACTTGCGGATCGTTTTCACGAAACCATTCGCGAAGGGCGACAGCGCAATTATAGGTTCGATCCCGTCCCGCAAAACGTGAAGGAACGCTTGTCACAACTTCGGCGGGCATGCCAGCTTTCTTCAGGAGGCCGGCGCTTTGATAAGCATCCGTGTCATAGATGGAACTGGAATTACCCATGCCTTCCACCGGGCCGCCCGTGGTCAAAACCCGATCATAACCGCCTGCTTTGAATTCTTTCACGGCGGCATCAACGCCGTAAATATGAATCCATCCCTCGACAACCAAAATTCGCGCCGGCACGCGATGGGTCACTGCCAGAAACGGATGGATGTCCAACACCAACCACCATCCCATCAACACGACGGCCAGCGTCAGCGTTATCCATCCCCGCGATGTCAGTCCCCATCGTTCTTTCCGGGCAACCAAGGAACGTATAAGCCGGATCATACAATGGATTTTCATATCAACCTGACTGCGATGCTGATTGTATGGATGTCATCTTCCAATCGCGGTTGATCTGCATGCCTCAAAGTCTCATCACAGCGGGTCAATATCCCCGCTTATAAAACAGGTAAGGGATAAACGCCGTTTCCATCACGCTTGGCAATGGATCTTCAAATGTGAATACCGACTCGATATCAAAGGTGGTGACGGATTTCAAATATGCCCAGGGTTTTACTTGTCTCCGCAGAACGGCAAGAACGCCAACCGGGAAATCGGTCGCAAGACGGATCCATGTGACATTGGGCCGTGCGCGCGCCGGTTGGACATCTGCCCCGATTTGATCCTCAAACAGCATCCGCGAGAAATCCACCCCGGCAGTCGCTCCGAGCGCGTGGTAACCCCAAGTCCGTGAATTCACGTCCAACAGTTTGTATTGGCCATCGCGCGAATCCAGCTTGAATTCCAACTCTACAAGACCGTAGTAATCCATCGCCTTGAGAAACTTGAGCGCGAGCGCCTCGACCTCCGGATGTTCCACCGTTTCAACACACGTGCAGGAACGGCCAAACTGCGGCGGATGCTGGCGCTTGTATTGGGTCACCATGCTCCCCATCGCCGAACCATTCTTGAAAAATGCGCAATAGCCAAACATTTGCTCGCTGCCTCCGGGAATCAAATCCTGAATCATGATTTCTCCCTTTGGGACAAAGACGGCCGCTTTTTGAAACAATCTCACAAGATCGCCGCGGCTGTCCGCGCGCCAGGCCTTCACTCTCGTTTCATAAATGAAATGCTCTTTGATGGCCGGCTTGATAACCAGTGGAAATTTTGCGCTGATCCGCTCCAAATCATCCACGCAATCCGGGAACCATGTCTTCGCTGTTCCGATGCCGAGCTTTTGCGCCAGTTCATGGGTCTTTCGCTTGTCCCATGCCCATTCGATGACATTCCAGCCCGGCGTCGGAACCCGGAAGAATCCGGACAGAATCCCGCGGTGTTTGGAAAAGGTTGCCACCGTCTCATCCCGGGTCGGATATAATATCCAGCCCTGGAGCTTGAGTTGCCGGCCTGCGTCCAATACGGCTTTGAGTGTCTCCTGCTCATCGCGCAAATTTTTCACGCGGACAAAGTGCGTGGCGTATCTTGAATAACGGGAAATCGAATGCTCATCATCAATGATACACACCGGAAAGCCACGACGACCCAGGCTGCGCACAATGCCAAGCCCTTGGTAGTCACCGCCAATCACGACTCCACCCACACCGTTCAATCGCGTTGAGGGCGGTGGCTCGTTGACATTTTCAACCGGCGGTTGCAGGATTGCTTTCGGTTGCATTGTTAGCTTTCGGACGCAATCCTTCGAGTGAGGGCTTGGACACAATAATAAGTTCCAGACACAAATCGGGCCACGGGACCAAAGCTCCAGGCGGCCGGCGCCCCGAGAAAGTAAAGCCCAGGCACCGACGATTCCAATCCAGGTTTGAGCCGGGGATAGCCGTTGACCCGCTCTATATCGTTTAACAGCAATGGATCCAGAAAAGGATACTTGGCAATGTCAATCCGGTAACCGGTTGCAAATAGGAGGTGGTCCGCCACACGCTCGCTGCCATCGCTCATGGTCACGCGAACCTGACCGGCAACGGGCGCAACGGATTTTACAAAAACGCCAGTCATTATTGGTATGTTCTTAACGCGGTCTATCAGCCACCCCGAACCGGCAGGACGGATGGCGCGCCTTCCAACCCAATTCTGAATGCCTCTGGGAAACAGGCGAAGATAATCCGGCCTGGCGGTCAACTGGCTCATCCCTGCCGGACCGACATCCCTGGGAGAATACAATATGCGTCCCATCAAACCCTTGTGGAATAGCGTGCCGCTCAATCTCAACCAGCGGATCTTGGGATTGCGCACGGCAACTTCCACATTCGCGCCGCCTTCGTGCAACAGGGCGGCGGATTCAAGGGCGCTCTGCCCGGCACCAATCACCAGGACACGCTTGTTCGCAAACCGTGTTAAATCGTTGTGATCGCAACTATGAGAAACCAATGCGGCAGGCAACCCGCCGGCTTCAGGCGGACGCCACGCAAATGGTGCAATGCCTGTGGCAACAACAACCCGGCGCGAAGCCAGCATCTCGCCATCTTCCGCCGTCACTTGAAAACCGTTGGTTGTTCGTTGGATGCTTTTGATGCTGCGCGGATCAAGTCCTGGAACGCCTTGCTTTTGATACCATCGGCCATATTCAACGAAACGATCAAGTCGGATGGGTTTTGACAGACGATCACCGGAGGCTTCAACATACGCATCGAGTGTCAACGTCCCCTTTGGGTCGGCGATGTGTGACGCCTTCCAAGGCGAGCGCAGAAACATGCCTGCGGGCATGTTATTTTCCCAAAATGTCATCGGCTTTCCAAAGGCGCGCACCTGAAGCCCTCGGATTGTCTGTAGGTGAACCGCGGCGGAAAGGCCGTATGGCCCCGCGCCGATGATTATAATGTCACAGTGTTTCATAAATGATTCATTTGATTTGGCTGAGTGTCAATTAACTTCTGACAAGCAGTTTCATGGGTATTTAACATGCGTTTTCGCGCCGCCGTCCCATGCAATCTCCAAGGTCTGTTTAGGCATCATAGACGACTTCCAGTAATTTGCCATTTCTCCAGGCAATGCCTGCCAATATTCTCCCGCATATTCACCAGACACATACTTTAGCAACTGCTCGTAATAACCGACTGGATATTGCCATCCTCCCCGATTGATTCCATTCATTTGCATATAATCAGGATGTGTGTTGAGAAGCGCCATGCCTCCCTGTTTCGCAATCCAGTCCAGCTTTTGCTTCCAGATGTCAATGCTTTGTTCCTGAAGAAGAATGAATATGGTGGAATCCTGTGAAAGCGTATATGGCAATTCCACATAACCAGATTCTTTTGCTGGATCATAAATCCAAGCCGGAAATATTGTGTTAAGGCCGTCTGGCTGCGGCTCAAATGGGTCAGTGTCAAAGGTGGATGCATCATACGCTATATTCAAGTCATGCAGCCATTCAAGGTTGTGATGCATGAAGCCGGATCGAAAACCCTTTGCGTTCCATTCCTTCAAATAGTAGTTAATGCGTCTGGCCTTTTCGGAGAATACGTGCCGCTTTTGGTAAAGCTTGCCGTCATGATGGAGGTCATGCACTCCAACCTCAAAGCCATTTTGAACAAGTTCTTCACGCAATTCCCGAGACACCGTGTAATCCGCTGATTCTGGAATGAAATTAAATGAAGATCGGAAACCGTGCATCATTTCCAACCGCATCAACTGTCTGCATTTGTCCAATCCCTTCCTGCCCTCGACATCATGGGTCAGCACAAGGGCAAATTTCCTGCCATCTGGCCATCCGGACCAGTTGACGGGCCGCCGTTCCGATCCTGGCATGATCGGCCAAATAGATCGAACCTGCTTGCGCTTCCTCAAAGTGAACCAGCGCCGGAGCCACAACCTTAATGCGGAAGGCAACAACGGCTTAAAATGGTAGTAGATCCTGTTTCGTAGCTTTATTTCAATCATAGTGCGTGGCTGGCAGACTGTAGCAGGTTTTAACTCGCAAAGTTCGCATGAAGCCACACCGCTTTGTTTGAGCAGCGCGGACGGATGCCGATCATGCTAATCGCAAGGGCATATTTTGCTCATAAAATCTCAACTCCAGACGATTTTGCGGACGTAAAACGCCTCCGCGTATTCAGCACAGCATTCCACTCCGCGCAGGCGCATCAGGGCGAGGAACGTGTCCCGGCTAAACCAGTGTTTGTCGCGTTGCGTCGGGAAATGGCGGCACAAGTTATCCGCCTTTCCCTTCGCCAATTGATCATTGATCTGCACGAAAAGATTCGGGGAGGCGAAGTCGCCATCGTATTTTGGAATTTCATATTCAAGTATCAAATGGTCCCGAAATGTGTTCCACGTCAAATCAGAAATCAGCCGGTGATCCTGATGACGGTCGTCGCGAAAATGAGTGAAGATCAGGTCTGGCTTTACGCGCGATTTCAGAGTCTCGAAGAAATCCTTGATCACGCCTCCTTCAAAAGGGAAGTAGCCGTTTCGGAATTGTTTGATGATCACCTGCGACTTGCCGGCGTTCCGCAGAAACGCCCGCGCGCTGCTCTTTGCCTCGGCCTGCCGCTGGCCATCGGCCGAGAAAACCACCCACCACACCGCGAGTCCAGGCAGTTTCCGGGTAAGTTTCCGAATCGTGGCGCCACAACCGATTTCAATATCATCGCTGTGCGCTCCCAGACAGAGCACATTTTTGATTCCGTCAAAACTTAGACCCTTCATAATGATTATCTCCTTAACTCTGTTTTTGCCAGATGGCCCACGGCGCATTTCCATGCCCAAACACGTCTTCGAGGTCCTGCTTTTCCTTGAACGTGTCCATGCACGCCCAATAGCCGTCATGCGGGTAGGCCATGAGCCTGCCTTTGGCGATCAGACGCCGGAACGGCTCTTCGACCAATTCGTCCCCGTCGCGCATATAATCGAAAATTTCCCGCCGCAACACCATGAACCCGCCGTTCATTCGCGCTCCGGACTTATGAATATGCTTGATGCTTTTCACAACCCCGCCGGAATCCGCATTGATCAGATGGAAGCTGGCCCGTGGCTTGACGCTTACAAAGCAGGCAATGTTCCCGCTCCGCTTGAACGCCTCAATCATGGAACGGAGCGGCACATCTGAAAGTCCGTCGGTGTAATTTGCCAGAAACATTTTCTCGCCTTTCAAATGCCCTTGCACCGCCTTCAAACGCTGCCCGATATTCGAGGCCAGCCCGGTGTCCACGAACGTGATGTTCCAGCCTTGTATGTCATTAGCCAGCAATTTCACGTTCTTGCCTCCTTTGGAAAGGATAAAATCGTTCGTTACGCACTCGTCGTATTCAAGAAAGTATTTCTTGATAACGTCAGCCTTGTAGCCCAGGCACAAAATGAAATCCTTGTGCCCGTAATGGGCATAATATTTCATGACGTGCCACAGAATGGGGCGGTATCCAATGGGCACCATCGGCTTTGGCACGGCTTCCGAATACTCGCGCATGCGCATCCCAAGTCCGCCGCAAAATAAGACAACTTTCATAGTGTGTTCTCCTGGATTATTGCCGGTTGTCAAGACGTTCTTCCAACCACGTTTCGCCGCGGAAATGGCGATACTGCTCTGCACGCAACCGGTCAGCCAGCCGGTTGGGCGGCAGCTCCACGTCCTCATAGATAATGACCACGTTCCTTTTAACATCCTTCGTCAGCTTGCAGCCTTCCACCAGACCTTCCGGCAGATAGTGTCGTTGGCACATCTCGTCGGCGTTGACCGCTTCGCCATAGGTCATATACATGCCATAGTCGTCAAGAATCTCACCCGCTTTAAGATCGCGTTTTGCCACGGCGCAAACTTCAACCACCGGTCCGCCGAGCGGTTTGGCAACGCCGTCGCGGAATAGAACCACGCGCGCGATTGCGTTCGGAACCTCAAAATGAACCAAATGGTATGGGATGAAAAATGGAAACAAAGGTCCCTCACCCATCTTGTAAAGGTTAAGATAATGACGCTGTTTGGGATCGGTGTGCTCGGCGAGACAATAGACTTTCGTCAGCGGCGTGCCGACGATATAATCCACTACTCCTCCCAGGCGGCGAAGTTCGTCAATATCGTAGAGCCTGCCGATTTTCATCACGTCCTCTTTATACTCGGCCCCCCTGGACATCCCGCGGGATTTTACAACGAAGCCGGTGGCATTTGCGACAATCGCCTGTTCAAAACTGATCTTGGAGCCATCGGCGAAGCTCGTCACCATTGCGGGATTCTGCCCCCATTTTTCAGCGAAGCCTTTTTGGGTCGTGGGATTCCGGTATGGATCCTGTAGTCCCTTGATGTTGCCCATAACTCGCGGAGTGAGCCCCAGCCCCTTCACCCAGCGATATAGATTCACTTGAATGCCAGGCTCGTCGCCTTCACAAGCCGACAAGATGACGCCGTGCTTGTCTGCATAGGTCTGAAGAATTGGGCCGATTGTCGCGTCAATTTCAGCATTGAGCATGACGACATCCTTGCCATGCTTGAAAGCCTCCAAGGCAATGCTGGCACCAAACTCCACCGAACCCGTCGTATCAACAATTACATCCACCTGCTCGGAATGCGCTAGCAGCAGCGCGTCCCCGGTAACGACCGGTTTGCCGGAACGAATGGCGTCCTCCAATTCACCCTGGTTGGTGGCAACGATCACACCATCCAAACCGGAATAGTTATAGACGTGAAGTCCCTTCTTAATCTGGCGGCTATGCACCGCCACCATCCGCATGCCCGGGACACTATTGACAATCTGGTTTGTCAACCCCTGGCCCATGAAGCCGGCGCCCAGCATGGCGACGCGAATCGGCTTGTGTTGCTCCTCGCGCGCTTTCAACGCATTATCAATTATAATCATTTTACTCTCCGTCGGCCAATTCCCGTCAAGAAACAGAATTACGGCCACAATTGTCCGCCTGAAGAAACAAGCTGATGTTCATAAACTCATGCGCCGTTTCAACCCTGGCTCAATTTCGTCAAGTAGCTTCCACACCGTGTCCTTGTCAGATATTGCTGAAACCGGCAGCGGCCATTTCAGTCCGAGTCTGGGGTCGGCATGGTGCAGTCCGCTCTCGACTCCGGGTGTATAGAATTCTCCCACCTGATAGCTCGTTTCGGTCTTGTCACTCAACACCTGGTAACCGTGGGCAAACCGCTCCGGCACATATAGCGCGCGGCCGTTGTCTTCATTCAACTCGACCGATATATGCTGTAGATACGTGGGGCTTTCCGGGCGCAAATCCACTATAATATCCAGGATGGCTCCCCGGGTGGCGCGCACCACCTTCGTTTCTGGAGCAGGCGGGAATTGAAAGTGCATCCCGCGCACCGTGCCCTTCTTTATGTTGAAGGCGACATTGGCCTGGGCGATGACCGGTTTTAATCCGCGCGCCTCGAACTCTTTTTGGCAAAAGGCGCGGGCAAAAAAGCCGCGCGAATCTTCCCGCCTCTCCAAATCTATGATATAGGCGCCCTTCAGTTTTGTTTCAGTAAATATCATGGCTACGGTCTCAACAATGCGTTCACTTCATTACAGCCAGACGCGGCTTTGGTGTGCGTCTGGCTTCAATCAATATTGGCGATGCTCGCAAAAGACAAGCACTCATTTGACCCTGCCCGTCCGCCAAATTGGAGGGTGGATATCATCCCGGATTAAGGCAACAGCCCGTAAATGGTCAACCGGCCCTCGGAGGCGACGAACACTTTCCCGTTGACCACCAATGGAACGCTGAACTTCGCGGCGATATCCAGCGTGTCTCGCGTCCCGGCCTGATCGCTGCTGTAAAATTCAGTTGCGAGATTTGCCGGGTCATAGGCGCGGAGAATGCCTGGCGCCGTTTCGCCGAATTTCTGCACGCTCCACAGTATCCCGTTGGTATTGCCATTGGCGGAAATCGCAAGCGGGCCTCCGGGATAATTGTAGACCTCCGGAGATTGTGAGATCGGCGCGGTGGACAACAATCCGTTGCTTAACTGGAAGGCTGTAATGTTGTTGGCATCAGCGCTAAGGTAGACCGATCCGTTAAAATAGACCGCTGGAATACGGTTGCCGATTTCGTATGATCCACCGGGCAAAATGTCCGGCAGCTCTTGCACAATCTGGCTGTCAAAGTCCGGCATGAAGCCGCCCAAATTGTCACGGTTGAGCAAGTAGATTGTGCCTTCCTTGCCGCAACTGACCAGCAAATGCGGATTGGCGCCGCTTTGGTCTGGCAACAGCAGCACGCCACCCGATCCCAAGTCAACATCTCCTGTGTCCAAAGACTGTTGATTGTGGGGCGAGAAGTAATCCAGCACGGCGCCGCCGGTGCCGAGCCGCAGGACGCTGTCTCCATAATCGCCACCCGCAACATTTGCGTCGAATGTCCCGTTGCCCGTCGCGAAAAAGAGATTGCCCGCCGAGTCGGCGGCCATGCCTCCACCAGCCTGCCAAACGCCTCCCGCCCTGGCATTGGGGGTGCTGTTGAACACCATCACTTGCTGGAGGTTGGTTGCGTCGTATCCAAGCACCCATCCATGATATGTTTCTGGATTTCCGTGGACACCAAATCCAATGAAGACCACGTTGGAATTCAAGAGCAGGGCCGGACGCTGGTTTTCCAGCAACGGGTCAAAGTTGATCGCGCCGCCTTGTGACCCCACACCGTTGCCTGAAACGCTTGCCTGGATGACTACTGGCCCCCCAAACTTTTCGGCACCTGTTGTTATATCAAGCGCGTGCAACCTCTGGACGTAATTCGCCGTATTGCCAGCAATTTCCTTGGTCGCAGCCACCACAAACAACGTGCCGGTCGCCGGGTCAATCACCGGGGTTCCGGTGATGCCAATTTCATTCGGGATGTCCCAGGTTTCGCCGGTGTCGGCTGGTGGAACGGTCGTTACTCCCGCCGCGGGATTGATGAAGCTCACCTGCCAAACCGGATTGGTGCTCAATCCGTCCGCATCGAAGGCATACACGCTGTCGTGTTCCGTTTCGACAAAGACGAGATTGTGAAAACCGTTTCCAGGCACGCTCACGTCCGCCACATAGAGGGGTGATGCAAATGAAATCCCGTCAATCGCGCAGGAGAAGAGCTTTCCGAATGTCGCCATGTTTACGTTGGTTGGAGTCAATACCGTTTCATCCAGGTTCTGACCGGTGCGGAAATTGTCGTTATGGTGCGTGAACACGCCCGGGTAATCAGTGATATATACAGTCGCGCTGGCCGATGTAATCAGATCCGTTTCCGTTGCGGTCACCGTGTGGGTGCCGGGGGCGGCCGGTGGCGAATAGAGACCCGTGCTGGTGATGGTTCCAGACAAAGCCGAGCCGCCGGCCACGCCGTCCACCGACCAGGTGAGGTTGCTGCCGTCGGCACTGAACTGCTGGGTTCGCGTGAATGTCAGCGCCGCCACTCGTGGAAAAATCGAAAGTCCTGTGTTGCCTTGGGCGATGTTCGAATACGGGCTTAAGTTGCCTGTCGCATCCACGGCTCTTATCCTGTAACTGTAGGTTGTGTTCGCCGCCAGGCCGGCATCCGCGTAGCCAGTTCCGGTGGCCGTGCCAATCTGTGTAAAAGTGGCGTTGCCCGCATCATCGCATCGTTCGACCAAGTATGCGCCAACACCAAGATTGGCGGAGGACGCGGTCCAGTTCAGGTTGATCTGTCTCCCGGCAGCAACCGTGGCCGTTAGATTGCCGGGCGGCGTCACGACGGTGCCGACGGGGACATTCATATCAGCTTGAATTTCCATTGCACTCAACGCGCGGTTGTAAATACGCACCTCATCAATCGTGCCTTGGAAAAACTGGCTGTAAATGCTGTCGCCGCCAATTTGAAGCGCGTTTGTCGAGGTCGCGATGGTTCCTGTCTGGGGCTGGCTCGCCACCTGCGTTCCGTTGACATACAACCGCGTCATCGCGCCATCATACGTCGCCGCCAAATGCGCCCACGTGTTCGGCGTCAATGGCACCGGCCCAAAAAGCACCACGTCTGCCGCCCCGAATGTGCCACCGATGCCCGGCACACCGCTCCCGTTTATCGTTGTCCCCTCCAGGAAATAGTTGTCGTTGCCCTTGTAGATAACATCGCAATACACGTTGTTCACCGTGACCGGATTCACCCAAGCTTCCAACGTCATCGCTGTGTTCAATTCCAGCGACGACGAGTCATTCACCGTCACCAGCGCGCTTGTGCCGTCAAACACTAGTGCGTTGCCGTATCTGCCCGATGCTGTCCAAGTTGCGTTGATGATCGTCCCGTTGTTTCCATTTCCAGACACATCAGAAACCGTCGTTCCCGCGCCCTCGTCAAATGGGTAGGCCGCCACCAAACCGGGAATCACCGCCGGCACTGTCGTGGCCACCACAATAAACTCCCGCGCCAGTGATGAATCGAGCGGACTGGTGATGGTAAACTGGCCGTCGGCAGAGAACACATTGGTCGAAATCCGGGTCCACAATGCCATCGGCGAAAGCGCCAGGTTCGTCGAAGCCAGCACATAATAGGTCGCATTCGACACTCCACCGGAACCGCTGACCACCAGATTTGATCCGGAAATTGTCACTGAAGAAATTGCCAAGCCCGACGCCCGAACAGAGGTCAAGCCCGCGGGCAAAGTGGAGATTGACAAAAGAACCGCCGCAAACCATTTCCTCCACACATGGCGGAATACGTTGGAATACGGTTTGTTCATGGCGCGGTCGCGCTGTTTCAAAATGTGCCCCCCCCAATTCCCATTTCCTTGGTCTGTAATTCTAGAAATAAAACACTGGCAGCCTGCGGAGCGGAGATTGTCGCTGACAACTGATTGGACGTCAGCGGCGAAGCAAGGTTGCCCAGAATGCTGTCAATCATATGGTTCGCGCCGCCCATTAAGAATTACTAAACGTCACCTGCACGCTGTGCTTGGCCTGGATGTTTTCAAGAGTATAGCTTGTGCCGCCCGTTTGCACGATGCTGCCGTCCAACAGCCAATGGTTCACCACATAGGTAGATTTGGGGTTGGCGGTAAATGTCAGGCTGGTTCCCGCGCCTGCCGCGAAGCTGCCACTGGGGCTCATGCTGCCGCCACTTCCAGCCGATGCGGTGATCATGTATCCGGTCGGCGCCGGCACCCAGTCTACACTATAAAATTTATGGCCCCGATTTGCTGCGTTAGTATCGGCGATTTCGACACTGTTCCCGGTGCCGGCAATGTTCGTCGCGATTGGCGACCAGGAACCTCCAGCCAGGTTGGTCGTGCTCTGTAGCGCATATACTTGACCCGAAACCGTGTTGAAAGTGATGACAAACCCACCATTGCTGGCGGTGATGGTGATTGTATCCGCCATAACCGGATTGGGATTTTCCGCCTTGAACGCCGCCACTTGCATGAGCCACGGATTTGAAGAATTCAGGCTGGCCGATGCGGCGCAAGTGCCTGGCGCGACCGCAATCGTCTCTTCGGTAATATCAGAATCTGGAACAGTAATAAACCCATCAAACCCGGCACCAGCCTCCGTAAATGCGTCTGAAGTCATGCCCGCCCCAATGATAAGTTCATTGGTTGATGTTATGGTCACCGGTCCGCTGTTTGCGCTTGTTCCGATTCCACCGGCGGAACCGCCGCCGGCGAAAACGTTTGACTGACTTAACCCGTAAAATTCAGCGGCTCGAAAATCAACAAACGCGGCATTCTGATTAAATTGAGCCGTAACCGTGTTGGTTCCGCCCCTAACATTGGCTGCATAGTATATGGCCTGGCTCAAACCGTTGCTGCGATACGTTGGAACGGCCACTTGATACGCATTCCCGGCGGAATCGCTGACGGCGCTGATGCTGGCGCTGGTATCATTCCAACCGATGGCAAGTATGTTGGCGTCACCCTGGATTTGTGCAAATGGATACGCAACTGAAACCTGGGATTGCGATGTTTGAGGCGTCGCATAATTTTGCTGGATCAGCGCGGGCTGAACCGGCACAGGCGGCGGAGATGTCTCCAGCACCAGCACCCAGCCCCCGTCCCCGTCCGCGTTGATTCCGGGCGGCGTGAAGTTGTGCAGGCCGGAATTGGTGAAAGGCGAGCCGCTGATTGGAATGTAAGCACCGCTGCTCGGATCATACCACCGCGCCACCGCCGAACTGCTCAATTTGCTCATGTCCACCGTGAACTGCCCCAAAACCGGCGTGTAGACAATCACCAAACTTCCGTCCGCCGTCCGCGCCGCCGTTAGATAATTGTTGTCGGCCACATATCCGCTGCCCGAATACGTTCCGAACCCTGCCGTTAAAACCGTATGATTGGTATCCGGCACCAAATTATACCACGCCCGCAGCGCAAATAATGCCGTCACGTGCGCCATCTCTGTTGCTCCCGGCGTGTCCAAATGCGCCTGCCACCCGCTCAAAAATGGCCAAATATAGTGATTGCCATACAACTGTCCAGCGCCTCCACTCAACAGCGCCCAGTATTCCTGCTTGCGCAGGATCGGTGCCGTGGTCACCGGCTCACCTGAAATCAGGGCTTCAAATTCATAGTTGGCCTCCACCATGAATACCGGCCCGTTGGTTGATTGTCGGCAGGCGTGAAGCACTTCGTCGTAAGTCGGATAGTATGTATATGCCGCGTTCAACCCGATGATGGGCGCCCAATTCGTGTCGTCCAGCGAACTGCTCGCGTTGTAATTAAGTTCCACCGTTTGAAGGTGGTTTGTGTCCTTATCCTTGATGCCCAATGCCACGGACGTTGCCACTGCGTCGTTGTTCGGATCGCTCCAGTTCTGAAAATCATTCCCGCTGATCCAGATTATGTTGGGGAAGTTTTTGTAGCGATTGCCCAGATATTGGCCATAGGCCCGGCAATTGATCGTGCCATTCGCAAGCATGGTGGTCAGCCAGCCGCCGGTCTCAATGGGATCGAGCATGACCTGAATTCCGTTCGTGGCCGCCATTCTGATAATCTGATCCACATACGCAAAGTAATTTTCATTCACGGTGGTCAGATCATAATTTGTGGTGCTCGAGATGGTGTTTGTAAATGGCAAGGTTCCATCCAACAGGCTGCCATCCGCCCGCCCGCCTGTATAGGTGTTGCACAGCAGATTCACCCACAGGGTGTTGAATCCGTTCGTGGCGCGGTCGGCCAGATAAAACGCGGCGTTTGTTGCCGAAAGATTCACAATCAGGGCTTGCGGCGAATCCCCAGCGATCAAAAATGGACTGTTGTTTTGATCCACCAAGTAGCGGCCATTGACGCTGATCTTGAGCGGGTAAACCGGACTTGCCACCGCAGCGGGTATAACCAAGGCAACAAACAGCCGCATTGCTCGGACCAGCCCGCCGGTTGCCGCGCCAAACCTGCTCTGGCCGACTGGAACTCGCCGGAGAGAAGCACCCTCCATTTTTTGCAGTCCCGTGCTCATTAGTCTGTTCGATTGCATGAATTCAATTTGCTGTCAGGCATCTTCAGTTGATGTTCGCCGGCGGATTGTAAATGTATGGCCGGTCTGGATGCGCCTGACGCAGTGCATCGGAGAGCTGCTGCACTTCTTCCGGGGTAATATCCCTGATCTTTCGAAAGACGAACAATTCAACCCGTGTGCTGGACTTCTCCACTTTTAGTCCGCCGTCAAAAGTATATGTGATTCCGCCCTCCAAAGTGAATTGACAGGGCAGCTTTTCAAATGCGGCGGCAATTCCCGATCCATCCAAAAATTCCCGTTCCGGCACCGCGACGATCTGCTGCTCGGCAGCGCTGAACACCGGCTGGGTCTGCGCGGGACTGGCAACAATCACATACCTTGCATGCAACAGCTCCACCGGAAAGCCGTCACGCTTGTCAATCTCACGGGAGTAATCCACGAAATCCGGGGTCTTGTAATGTTGATCCAACGACCGGTTGATCGCCAGCAGGGCCGAGGAATTGACGGTTGTGCTGGCCCCGATTACATAGACCTGGCCATAACCATAAGAAAGCAGAATCTCATCCATCGTCTCGCCGAGCCGCCGCCATTCGGCAAGGTCGCTGCGGGAGAGCGGCACCCCGTCCACAATTCCAATCAATGGCCGTAACGCGGCGGGCGCGGCATTTGACGCGGGCGTAAAGGACAGAATCGTTGCCAAAATACCCACTGGGATCAAGCATGTTGCCAGGTGCCATTGAAATTTCTGAAGTCCGACTGCGACGAAGAGGGCGGCCCACGGCAGCATCATGGCGAGCAGCAAATAATGGTGTTGCGGACCGAAATCCTGCGTGTGTCCAAAATTGGCAACGGCCCCCACGAATTGCACGGTCTGAAAGACAACCAATTTGCGAAGGTGCGGAATCCAAAAACCATAAGCCAGGCCTCCAAGGAAAAGCAGGATGAAAACTATACCTGGGGATGAAAAGGTATTACCGAGAAACTGCCACAAGGTTTTTGACACCCCGAAGGCCGCGTAACGATCGGCGAAGTTGTAAGACAGAAGCTCCCGGACGAATCGGGGCGAGACTACAAACATCAACGCGGCAAACGCAAAGGCGCTACCGCCAGGCACGACGAAGAGTCGAAAAATCACCGGCCAGCGCAAGCCGTTCCGCCTTTGCTCGAAGGCATCCCAGAGACAAAGCATCCCCGCCGAAATCCAGAACCATAATATCCAATACAAATACCAGCGTCGAAAATACACCAAGCCAACGAGCAACATGGCGATAGCCAGCCAGGCAAGCGCGTCATCCGTTATTGAGCGTTGTTTTTGCTGCCAGCGGACGAATAATACCATGACCAGAAAGCAAAATACCAAGCCGCCTCCGTCAGGATAACCGCGAAGCAATGGAAGCCACAATGCCGGAGTCAGCAGGGCCATCAAGGCGCCGGCGAACCATGCCGCAGGCTGGATTGCATTGACGCTAAAACTGGCCTCCTTATTTTTCAACACGGACACCAGCCAGATCAACAGCAGCAGCGCAGGCACGAGATACAAATTGCCGTTGGCCATGATGTAAGCGGTTCTCGAAAACGAGAACAGATGCAGCTTGTCACCCAAGGCGATCGCAATGGCTGCGGGCACCACGGGTTCGGCTGTGTATTCCTGGTCCCGGATGGATCCCAGCACATCATGGACGAACTTCATGTGAGTTGACGTCATATAATATTGCTCGAACCGCCCGCAAATGCCCCAATAACAGTCATAATCCCAGGAATAAAGAGTGTGTTCATGGCGAACGTAGGCAAACAACGCAACATTCAGCAGCAGAACGCAGCCAATGCCCCATCCAATCTTCTGGCGGACACCGTAATTCATAATAATCTCTTTACAGGTTTAACGAACCGGGCACCTTTTCGATTCGGATGATAAACCGGGGATGCGGGACCCTCTCTTCAAGCATCTTCGCGCCAGAAAAATTCTTCGTTGATTTGCCGCGTGCGAATGAGATACTCAAGCTGTTTCAGCCGGGTAAAAGTCCGGTGCTGGAAAACTTCCTGCGGCATATCAATTTTCTTGAATAGAGCAACAAGCTGTTGTGCTCCTTTTCGCGCGTCCCAAGCACAACTAAAGCCCGGCAAGTGCTTCCGGATTTTTTCAAAGGAAACCCGATAGCTGCGGTTATCCTGACCCGGAGCACCGAACGAGAGCTGGCAGCCCGTGAAAGTTTCCGCCACAACCCCGGCAATCTCCTTCACCCGATAATTAAGCTTCGTATCGCCGACATTAAAAATCTCGTTATGCACCGCTTCACGTGGTGCCTCCAGCACCGCAACGATGGCGCGACAGATATCCAAACCATGAACCAGCGGACGCCACGGCGTTCCATCGCTGGTCATCATGATTTTTCCGGTTGTCCAGGCAAGGCCGGCGAGATTATTCAGCACAATGTCAAATCGCATATGAGGTGACGCTCCATAAGCGGTGGCATTTCTTAAAAACGTTGGTGAGAACTGTTTGTCGGCCAATGGCTTTACGTCGCGTTCGACCCAGGTTTTGCAAATCGCATAAGCGGTCTGCGGATCTGTTGGCGATGTTTCATTCACATAGTCACCTTCAGCAACTCCATACACACTGCAAGATGACATATAGACGAATCGTTTGACGCCGGCTTGGCGGGCCAGTTCAGCCAGCCGCACCGATGCTTTATGATTGATGTCATAAGTGATGGTCGGAGCCAGTTGTCCTATCGGATCATTCGACAGCTCGGCCATATGCACGAGGGCATCCATGCCGTGAAGGTCGCCGACTTCGATCTGGCGCAGGTCTTTGGCAAGCGTCATTGGCGTCGTTGCTCCGCTGCGATAAAGGGTTCCCTCTTTGTAGAATCCTGTGTCTATCCCGATCACATCGTGTCCGCGCCGCAGAAGTTCCGGCGCCAGCAACGATCCCAGGTATCCTTCACTTCCTGTTACACATATTCGCATAATTTTCCTTTCAATCATTCATCTTCACAATCTTCACAGGCTCATGCTCGGGAAAATCCCGCAGCTTTTGGGCTTCGGATGGCGAGGCCACGGAGACTTCAGAAACCCTTTCGAGCCAGATTTCACGCCAATACGAATATATTGCCCTTGGGCAAAACATTCTGCAATTGCTGTAGCGGGATTGACAAAACACACCCTCTAGAATTATGGATTCATTCCTCATTGTTACCATCTTTCCGGATTTTTCATCAATTATTTTGCCGACCCGTCTTAGCACACGGTAAGTGCCGCCACAAAACGGAACCATCTCGGCATCAAAATAAAGCCCCCGGTTTTTGCTCGCCGTATTCAAAGTCTTTAGTATTTCCTTGTGCGATTTAACACGCACGAGTTCCCCGGGCTGCAAGTTTAGAGGATGTGTCGGCGCTGGTGTCGGCTTATCCATGGGAATTGTTCCCGTGTGCCTGGGGAATAAAGTTCCCCGCCAAAAGGGACGGAACGTGTCATAAAACCAGCGCATTACAGGCCCCAGCCTCAAACGCGATACGCTTAATCTGTAGAAGCTCGCATAAATTCCACCTTTGATAATTTGCCACATTCCAACATTTCCTGACGTGTAATCTTCAATGTATTGCCGAACATCCCACCAGCAGAGCCGTGTCGTCGCGTATGGCAACTGGGTCGCCTGGCAAATGTAGGTTGGAGCCTGTTCATTTTGCTGGCCCGGCGTGCGGGTGCCAGCCCAAACATCCTGTTCGGAGCAGCCAGGATTTCGCCGGGTGACGACGCGTTGAACCGCCATGACATTTTGAGGGGGTTCCGACTTGTCATTTCCGTTTTCGACCCGTTTCAACCAGGCCTGTTTCCAAAATATCAAGCAGCCCGCCTGACATTCGCCATAACCCAAGCCGGTGCAGCGCGTCTCCAAGTGGACGGCGCCAGCCATACGCCGTCCGCGAACCGGGAAAACCGTGTCGCATGTCTTGTGCGCCCGCTTGCAGACCTTGAATCGTCTGCCACAGTATTGAAACATCTGCGGCATAAACGGGAGTCCGTCCAACTGCCCCTGCTTGTCCAGCGTTGCCAGAATCTCCTCCTTGCTGCGGACTTCCACCCAATTCCCGACTTTAAGTTTTGCCCCCATATCAATCGGTTCACAGTAATACTTCTCGCGGCGACCCGCGGAAAAGTCTCTTTAAGCGCGTTCTGAAGGCTATCTGGTTCCTATACAAGCGGCACTCCCTCGGAATCCACGCTTCGAAAACGGTCAAATAACACAGGAATCGTTCTTTCACAGGCAGCCGCGCCCTCATTATTGAATGAAAATACTCCAGGGCCAACCGCAACCTAGGCGGAATGGCCATTTTAAGTCCTCTTTGGGAAGGGTCGAACCAAGCGCGCAACTCGCGCGGCTTCTTGTTGGCCGTGGTGGATATGCCGGGATGTTTTCTTCGCTGAAACAATATTTCGGGCAATTCCCAAATTTCACCCATCAATGCGACTTCCACCAACAGAACATAGTCTGTCGCAGCGAACGGCTGTATCAAACGGGTTCGCCTCAAAGCATCGGTTCGGAACAATCCGAATTGTGCGGGCGCCCACAGGACATTCCGGAGCACGTCGCCAATGCGCCGGTGTGGTTGCGCGTGTCTGGTGTCCAGACTCTCGGCCAGCTTGTAGAGGAATCTGCCGTTTTCATCAATGGCTTCCGCCTTGGGGGTGACCAACACCACTCTGGCCGGAGCGCGCTCGATTGCTTCAATGCAGCGCCCAAGAAAGCCTGGCAGATGCACGTCGTCGTGCGCGGCCCACTTGAAGTATTCGCCCCGGGCCAGCTTGACCAGACCATTGAAATTGGCGCTGGCGCCGACATTGGTTTCATTTCGATAATATCGGATTCGAGGATCTTTCGCGACATACTCCCGGCAAATATCTTGTGTCGTGTCCGTGGAAGCATTGTCCGAAATAATCAGTTCAAAGTCGCCGCAGTCCTGCCGCAGAATGGAGTCCAATGCCAAACGTAGATAGTTCTCTCCGTTATAGACGGGCATACCGATGCTTATTTTGGGAGCGGGCGCGGCCATTTTACAACACGCCAGTTCCTTGGCCCAAATCGGGCTGACTGCGTTGAAACACGTGCCTGGTCAAATCCACAAAAAAGTCCTTCTGCCCCATTACAATCAGCAGAGTCCAAGCGTAAAGTCCAAGAACCAAAACAAGACCAAGAATCAACAGTGGAAACGGGGCCAGCACTTCCCCAAGAGCAACTCTAAATGCCAGCCCGGCCACCGCCGCAAGCAGTCCAGCCAGGATCGGTGGTTTAATCGCTCTCAAGATATCAATAAATGTAATCCCGGTTCCATATACCGCCCAGATGATTACAGGAGCGGTCAGGAGTGTCATGACTATTGAATAGCTCAAGGCAACTCCCCTTGGCCCGTAGCGTAATCCCATCAGAATGGCGATAATCACCAAGGGTGCAATTAACAGCGACATTTTGAAGCTTCGCACAACCCGGCCGGTTGACACGAGGAACCAGCCAAACGGATTGATCATGCCGAACGCCAGCACCGTTGGACCCAGCAACCTGAATATTGGAGCCGCCACATCCCATTTTGGCCCAAGCGCAACTCGAATCATTTCTTCCGCAAACAGCATGCAGCAAATTGTCGCTGGAATGCTCAAGGATACGACTGCCTTGTAGACTTGTAGAAATGAACTGTTCAAGCGATGGCGGTCGGCCTGAAGCCGGGAGAAGGCGGGAAACGCGACGGTGTAGATCGAAGAATGCAGTTGCGTGGTCGGCAAATTGACAAGCGAATACGCTTTTCCATAAAGGCCCAGCGCCACCGCGCCCCAAAAACGGCCAAGCAAAATCTTCTCCACGTTGTATCCCACATACACTATCAAGTTATTCAGCGTGAGGATTCCGCCAAAATGCAGCGCTGACCGGAGCCCGTATCCGCGGCGCGGGATTCCCGGAATCCATCGGACGGCAAACCACAACCCGGCGACGGTGATTGCAGGTGCGGCAACCATGCTGCCAATCAATGCCACATAGCCACAGCCAAATGCCGCCATTCCAATTCCCACCGCCGAACTGACTATCAATGACGCAATTTGAATCTTTGCCAGGGCGACAAACCGCATTTCCCGCACCAGCAGGGCCGAATGCTGCACCCCAAGGCCGCCGATAAAAAATGTCGCAGCCGAGCCGATGGTCATCCAAATCAAACGCGGCTCATGATAAAAGGCCACCAAGATCGGAGCCAGCAATGTGACCAAAATTGCAAGCGATGAGCCCAGCGCGACGTTGATCCAAAAGAGGGTCGAAGTCTGCTCGTGGGTGATTTCATCGCGTTGAATGGTTGCCACGCTCAAGCCGATGTCGCCGAACAAGCCAACGACGCCTGTAATGGCGAGAACCATTCCCTGCAATCCGAAGTCCGCCGGGGTCAGTAACCGCGCCAATATCATTGTTGATCCTGTCGTAAGCACAAACTTCAATCCCTGCGAAACCAAAGTGACGGCGCCACCCCGAACAGATTTCCGCTTAAGTTGATCTGCTTTAATTGTGTCAAAGAATCCATTTCGCCGGTCCGGTTCCCCGTGTGCCGCAACTTTGGTCCCGGACTGTTTTGAGCGAGCAGGATGTTGAGTCGTTTCGAGCATGGGAACTTGAAACAATTGTGTTACTGCCGATTTACTAAGACGGAAGCCGCCCGCCAAATTGAACTGATCATCAAGAT
>Ga0181520_10001098_pt1 | contig 56712 bp, 51 predicted proteins | sample PEATcosm2014_Bin_29_FD_132451 | JGI IMG/M metagenome (GOLD analysis project Ga0181520, IMG submission 132451) | Peatland microbial communities from MTU Mesocosm Facility, Houghton, MI, USA - PEATcosm2014_Bin02_30_metaG | ecosystem: Environmental > Terrestrial > Soil > Wetlands > Peat | place... | reverse complement strand
TGTACACCCGCGTGCTCGCGCAGCTCAAAGAGTTTGTCGGCACCGCTAACGATGTGTTGATCCTCGCCAGTTCCGGCACCGGCGCCATGGAGGCGTCGGTCTCCAACCTTACTTCGCCCGGCGACCGGGTCCTCGTCCTCACCGCCGGCAAGTTCGGCGAGCGCTGGACCGGCATCGCCAAGGCCTTTGGCTGCGAGGTCGATGTTGTCTCCGCCCCCTATGGCAGCACCTTCTCGCTTGAGGCCGTCAAAGCCGCGCTCAGGCTGGAAACGCGCGTCGTCTTCGTGCAGGCCACTGAATCCTCCACCGGCGTGCGCCACGACGTCCAGGGCATTGCCCAGTTGCTCAAGGACACCAAGTCAGAGGCGCTCTTTGTTGTCGACGCCATCACCGGCCTCGGCACCACGCCCCTGGACATGGACGCCTGGGGCATCGACGTCCTCATCGGCGGGTCGCAGAAGGCCCTCATGATTCCTCCCGGCCTCAGCTACCTCGCCGTCAGTTCGCGCGCCTGGGACCGCATGGAGGCCAGCTACAACCCGCGTTACTACTTTGACCTCCGCAAGGAGCGCAAGAACGCGCTCAAGGGCGAGTCCGCCTATACGCCCTCGGTCGCGCTCATCGCCGCCATGGGCGCGGCTCTGGACTGGATCGCCGCGCAAGCCGATGGAAACCTCGTCGAAGGCCGCAAGAAGCTGGTCGACAACGCCGAAACCTGCGCCGCGATGACCCGGGCCGCGGCCACTGCCATGGGCCTCAAGCTCTTCGCGCCCAAAGGCTACGAAGCGGCTGCGGCCACCGGCATTCTTCCGCCCGAAGGAGTTGACTCCGGGGCGATCGTCAAAGGCCTCCGCTCGAAGTTCGCCATCATCGTCACCGACGGTCAGGGCGAAATGAAGGGCTCGCTGTTCCGGATCGCCCACATCGGTTTCTTCGACTATATGGACACCATCGCGGTAATCGGTGCTCTCGAACAGGTCGCCGTCGCCCTCAAGCTCCCGCTCCCGAACCTCGCCTTCGGCACCGGCCTCATCGCCGCACAAAAGGTCTACGCTGAACGCAATTAGCTTCCCGGCTGACGCGTCCGTGAATTCATTAGCAATTCCGGCCACAAGCCGCTGGTAATGCCAGCCGACAGAAGGTAAATCATGAAGATTGTTCTCGCAGAAAAGGTCTCCCCGGCTACGCTTGCGGTTTTGAAGCAGGAGCCCGGCTGGAACGTCGTCACCGCCGACCAGATCGCCAACCTCGGTCCCGGCGGCCTTGAAGCCGAACTCGCCGATGCCGATGCGCTGGTCGTCCGCTCCGCCGTGCAGGCGGACGCCAAATTACTGGAATCGGCTCCAAAGCTGCGCGTCATCGGCCGCGCCGGCGTAGGCGTCGACAACATCGACACCGACGCTGCTACCCATCGCGGCATCGTGGTGATGAACACGCCCGGCGCCAACGCGGTCGCCGTCGCCGAACTTACCCTCGGCTTGATGATCTCCATGGCCCGTGCCATACCACGCGCGAACACCACCATGCATGCCACCAGGTGGGAAAAGAAGTCGTTGCAGGGCTCGGAGCTGCGCGGCAAAACCCTCGGCATCGTCGGGTTGGGCCGCATCGGCCTCGAAGTCGCCCGCCGCGCGCAGAGCTTCGGCATGGAGTTGATCGGCTACGATCCGTTCATCGCGCCCGTCATTGCCCGCGAGAACCAGGTAACGCTCGTTCCAATCGATGAAATCTTCAAACGCTCCGACTATCTGACCCTCCACGTCGGCCTCACGACGCAGACCGAAGGCATGATCAATGCAACGTCAATCAAGATCATGAAGCCTGGCATCCGCATCGTCAACTGCGCGCGCGGCGAACTGATCGTCGATGAGGCGCTCGCCGAGGGCTTGAAGTCTGGCCATGTCGCCGGCGCCGCGCTCGATGTATTCCGCAAAGAGCCCCTCAAGGACTCGCCGTATTTTGGATTAGAAGACGTACTCCTCTCGCCGCACATCGCCGGTTCCACCGACGAGGCTCAAGAGGCTATTGGGATCCAGCTGGCTAATCAGGTTCGCGACTACCTCAAGCTTGGTGTCGTCCAAAATGCTGTCAACGTCCCCTCGCTCACGGAAGAGGAGTATGCTTCCGTTGCGCCCTACATCGAGATGGCGAACCGTCTCGGCCAACTGCTCGGTCACGCCGCCGGCACTGGCGCCAATACCGAGCCCGGTGCTAAGGGTCTTGGTCCTGGCAGCATCGAAAACATCTCCATCACCTACAATGGGCGTCTCGCCTCGCTCAAGACTGACCTCATCCGCAACGCGGCCATCGCTGGCGTCCTCCATGGGGCCGATGGAGTCAATCGCATCAATGCTTTTGCAGCAGCGACAGAGCGGGGCATCCGCGTCCAGGAGGACAAGCGGGAGCACATCACCGGTGGCACCGGAGCCACGCTTCGCCTTTCGCTGCACTGGTCCCGCAAAGGAGCGTCAGGAGCCCACGCCCAAGGCGACTGGACCGGCCTGGCTACCGTCCTGCACGGCAACTCGCCGCGGCTGCTGAACTACGACGGCATCGACGTCGAGGCCGAGCTTGCCGGTACGCTCCTCATCATGCGCAACCACGACGTTCCTGGCGTCATCGGGCGCATCGGCACTATCCTCGGCGACCACGGCGTCAACATCGCAAACTTCGCCCTTGGCCGGTCCACGCGTTCTCAATACGTCCCGAACGGTCAGGCCCTCGCCGTGGTCCAGATCGACGTGCAGAACGCCGGCGAAGCCACCCCTGCGATCGAGGCGCTGCGCAAGGTCGAAGCCATTGCCAGTGTGCGTCTTGTGGAACTGGGAAGCTCCTGAAATGCGCGGCTGGAGCAGCCATTTCGGTCCAACTGCGTCAGTTCCGGATGGGAGCCTTCAAAAAAATTATGTCATCTACAGAACATTCCGCCGCCGACAGGTTCTACAATATACAAGGGCTATTCCAGCTTCTGCGTTCCACCGTCGCCCGGAGTTCTATCTTTTTCATTTTCAGAGTGTTCCGGTAGGAGAAAGCTGTTGATCTCATCCGCTTCGTCAGTCGAGTTGGTCGAGAGTGTGACCGCGAGCCCCCCAGCTTTACTCACGCAATCCCCCGCGCTGGATCTGGCGGTTGTGCTGCCCACGTACAACGAGCGCGGCAATATTTCCCCGGTGATTGCCCAACTTTCGGAAGCCCTCAGCGGGCTGGCTTGGGAAGCGATCTTCGTTGACGACGACTCCCCCGACGGTACCGCCAGCGTCATCGCCGCGCATGCTCGTTGGGACTCCCGCATCCGGCTGATTCACCGCGTAGGCCGGCGCGGGCTGTCATCGGCCTGCATCGAAGGCATGATGTCGACCACAGCGCCCGTGGTCGCGGTCATGGACGCCGATTTGCAGCACGACGCCAGCATCCTTCCCCGTATGCTCGACCGCCTCCGCGAGGACTCGCTCGACGTCGTCGTCGGAACCAGAAACTCTGACGGGGGCAGCATGGGCGAGTTCGGACCATGGCGGGTCATGTTGAGCCGCCTGGGCGAGAAGATCAGCCAGTCCGTTTGCCACGCCAGGCTTACCGACCCTATGAGCGGCTTCTTCCTCCTTCGTCGCACCTTCCTGCTCGAAATCGTGCACGACCTGCAGGGTGGCGGGTTCAAGATCCTCGTCGACCTGCTCGCGTCCAGCCAGACTCCGGTTCGCTATGGCGAGGTAGGATACAGGTTCGGGGCGCGCCGTCACGGCGAGAGCAAGCTCGATGTCGTCGTCGGCATCGAGTACCTCTTTCTCATCCTCAATAAGCGCCTCGGCGGCGTCGTCCCTCTGCACATGGCGTTGTACGCACTCGTCGGCGGAATCGGTCTCGCGGCGCATCTGCTGGTGTTTCTCCTCTTTAGCCATGTATTCGCCGCCAGTTTCGTTGCCGCGCAGATTGCCGCTACCTTCGTCGCCATGATCGAGAACTTCACCCTGAATAACCTCATCACCTTCCGCAGCCGGCGTTTGCGAGGCGGGCCAATGTGGAGCGGTTTGGCGCGGTTTGTCATGGCCTGTTCGTTCGGCGCGGTCGCTAACGTCGTCTTCGCGCGCGCTCTCTGGCAGGGTGGAGTCGAGTGGTATCTCGCCGGCTTCGCCGGCATCGTGCTCGGATCGGTTTGGAACCTCTCGGTAAGCAGCATGATCACGTGGGGGATGCGCTCGCAAACCAGGCAGAATGCGCCCAGCGAGGAAGTGATGGTCAGCGACGTCGAGGTATCGCGTTGACCGCTGCTTCTCCCCAGCAAACCAGCCACCTGACCGCCCCCCGCCGCCCTGGCCGAGTCCTCATCGGAATATGGGTCGCGGTTGTGGTCGCCTTGCTGATCTGGACCCATTTTGAGATTCCCGGCTGGGATCTTCAGGTATACGCCGCCGCAATTCACTCTCTGCGCGCCGGGCACGATCCCTACGCTGACGCCATGGCGATCCAGCAGGTCTACCACGACCAATTCGGGGCCCCCAACGAAGGCGCTCGGCCTTATAGCTACGTCTACTCTCCGATTACGCTTCCCGCCCTTCGTCTCATCGGCAAGCTTCCGCTCTGGTTCAGCGGCAGAATGTACTGGTTGATCTACATATTCGCGGCGCTGGGGCAACTCAGGGTTGCTATGCAATTCACTACCAGCACTGAGCGGCGCTACTTTCTGTATCTCGCCCCGGCGGCAGCGTTCTTCCCGGGTCTTCTTCAGAATGGCACCATCTTGAGCGGGAACGTCGCCTACCTCCTCTATTTCGTGGTCCTCTGCGCGGCCCTCGTGGGCTGGCGGCGCGGCACCTGGATCTGGTTCTACGCGGCTGTCCTGGCGGCCTCATGCATCAAGGCGCCTCTGCTCAGCCTGGTCGTCATTCCGGTCTTGTCCGCCCGCAAACAGTGGATCTCAGCCGGCCTTACCACCGTTGCCGGAATCGGGTTGTTTGCCATCCAGCCGCTGCTCTGGCCCTCGCTCTTCAGAAACTTTCTAAAGGCCGTCGACCTGCAGTTCCTCTACAACCGGGACTTCGGCTGCAGTCTCGCCGGCTTCTTCAGCGATGCCCTCTTTCGCATGGGGCGCCCTTACTCGCCGGCCGCGCTCATCTTTTACCTTGGCTACGCAGTCCCGTTGTTTATCCTCCTGCTGCGTCTCTCCCGCAGGTATTTGCAGGGCAGCATCCCGCTGAATCAGTGGGCTCCCGTGCTGCTGGTCGGCGTCATTCTGCTCAATCCGCGGATACTGGAGTACGATGTTGCTCCAATCACCCTGCTGCTCGCGCTGATTGCATGGCGCTTCTTCGCCAGCTTCACTACCACGGCGAAGACAATTCTGTATCTCGCAATACTCTTCGCGGTTACCAATGGAATCGCGGGCTTTGGGTGGTACGTGCGCAAATTGGTAGACGGCCCTCTGCTGATCATCGTGTTCGCCGCAGGCTGCTGGACCCTGTGGCGGCAGAGTGGGATTGAACCGACGAGTTCCGCGGCCGCGCCGCCGCATGCCGTGGCTTAAGCCGGGATACGTTAAACTCTAAGCAGGGAACAGAACATGCCGCTCTACGAATACGAGTGCACGCAGTGTAAGCGCCGCACTGAGAAAATCCAGAAATTCTCCGATCCGGAGATCACCGCCTGCCCGCACTGTGGGGGCCTGCTGGAGCGTGTCGCCTCCGCGCCTGCCATTGCCTTCAAGGGCGGCGGCTGGTTTGCGGATGGCTACGGCAACGCCAAGCCATCCGCGTCGGGGAGCGGCAGCAAGAGCGACTCGGGCTCCTCATCCGATGTGCCCTCAGTGGCGGCGGCTGCTTCGGCGAGCAAAGACTCATCCTCCGCGCCTGCCTCCAGCGGAACCACGGCCGCTCCCGCCACGACCTCCAAGTCCAGTTCGGACAAGAAATGATTCGGCGCCGCCAAGCGCTAAGAGCCGCCGCCTAAGCTGTCCAACTTGCGGGTCACCAGTTCATTCAGCAGCACCGGATTCGCCTGCCCCTTCGAGAGCCGCATCACATTGCCCACGAAGAACGCCGCCACCGTCTTTTTGCCGCCGAGATACTGCGCCACCTGCTTCGGATTGGCAGCAATCACCTCGTCGATCATCGCCTCGATCGCGCCCGCATCCGAGATCTGCTGCGGCTTGTCGCGCTCGTACACTTCGGCGAAGTCCTTGCCTTCGGCAAAGCACGTGTCCAGCAGTTGCTTCAGCATCTTGCTCGAAAGCTCGCCCGACTCCGCCAGGTCAGCCGCCAGCACAATCCCCTTCAGCGACACCGGCGATTGCTCCAGCTCAAGCCCCGCGGCCTTAAGCCGCCCGGTCAGCTCGCTCGTAATCAGCGACACCACGCGCTTCGGGCTCTTCGCCGCCTTTGCCGCCGCCTCGAAGCTGTCGGCAAACGCCCGCGTCGCCGTCAGCGTCATCGCGTCCTGCTGGTTGATGTCGTACTCCGCGATCATGCGGGCGCGCCGTGCCTCGGGCAGCTCGGGGAGTGCCTTCAGAATCTCGCGCTGCCAGGCCTCGCCGACCACCAGCGGCGGCAGGTCCGGCTCGGGAAAATAGCGGTAGTCGTGCGCCTGCTCCTTCGAGCGCATGGAGTACGTCCGCCCCTCGGCGTTGTTCCATAGCCGCGACTCCTGCATCACGCGGTTGCCGCTCTCCAGCACCTCGATCTGCCGTTCGATCTCATACTCCAGCGCCGCGCGGATGTAGCGAAAGCTGTTAACGTTCTTCACTTCCGCCTTGGTGCCAAACTTGGCCGCTCCCTTCAGCATCACGCTCACGTTGGCGTCACAGCGGAGGCTGCCCTCTTCCATGTTGCAGTCGCTGACGCCGGTGTAGAGCAGTATCTCCTTCAGCCGCGTCAGGTACTCGAACGCCTCGTCGGGCGTGCGAATGTCCGGCTCGCTCACGATCTCCACCAGCGGCGTGCCGCAACGATTCAGATCGATGTACGTCCGCGACACCGAGTCCGCGAAGCCGTCGTGCAGGCTCTTGCCCGCGTCTTCCTCCAGGTGCAGCCGCGTGATGCCGATGCGCTTCGGGGTCCCTGTAGCATCCGGCACGTCAATCCAGCCGTGCTCCGCAATCGGCAGGTCGAACTGCGAGATCTGGTAGCCCTTCGGCGAGTCGGGATAGAAGTAGTTCTTGCGCGAAAACACGCTGGTCTCGCGAATCTCGCAGTGGATCGCCTTCGCCGCCAGCACGGCCAGCTCCACCGCCCGGCGATTCAGTACCGGCAGCGCGCCCGGCAGCCCCAGGCAGGTCGGGCACACATGCGTGTTCGGCTCGCCGCCATAGCGGTTCACGCAGCCGCAGAAGGCCTTCGTCTCGGTCAGGAGCTGAACATGAACCTCCAGCCCGATCACAGGCTGGTACTTGGCAAGAACCTCAGGCGAAAACGCGCTCATCGTCGACATATTCAACCCAATTCTAGCAACAAGGCACCGTCTCTTTCCGCGCCGCACGCGGTTACTGGCTTCCGGGCAAGGCAACGTTCCAACAGGTAGACTTAACCTCAGCTTATGATTTTGCCCTTCGTCCGCGAACTGCTTGCGGACCTTGAAAACTGTGTCCCCTTTGAGCGTGTCCGGCGCCATCTGAGTGCCGGCAGCGGGCGAAGACGCGTCTCCGGCCTCACCTTCACCGCCCGCGCCCTGTATCTTCCGCTGTTCACGCGTGCCGCTAACGCGCCCTGCGTAATCCTGGTCGCCGACAACAAGGCCGCCGAGGCGCTGCATGCCGCCATTCTTTCCGCCTGCGAGCTCACCGGCGCTCTCGATCCCGACTCTGTTCTCCGCTTTCCCGCGCACGATGTTCTTCCCTTCGAAAATCTCTCCCCGCACCCGGAAATTCAGGAGTCGCGCGCCGCAACGCTCTGGAAGATCGCCAGTGGGACCGCGCGCTTGGTGATCGCGCCTGTCGAAGCGGCCTGCATGCGGCTATTTCCGCGCGACCACTACGCGGCCCTCGCGCTGCATCTCAAGCGCGGCGAAGAGTACCTCCCCGACATGCTCGTCGAGCACCTCCTGTCGGTCGGCTACACCCGAGTCGATGTGGTCGAGATGCCCGGCCAGGTTACCCTCCGCGGCGGCATCCTCGACGTCTACTCGCCGGAGATGGACCGCCCGGTGCGCGTCGAATTCTTCGGCGACGAGGTGGAGTCCATCCGGCGCTTCGACCCCGAGACCCAGCGCTCCGCCTCCACGCTGGACGAAGCTCTGCTGCTGCCGCTGACGGAAACGCCGGTCACCGAGAAGATTCTCACCGCGATCAATGCGCGCCTCACGCGGTCGGGCCTGGCCGGCGCGCGACTCGAAGGCGGGGAAGAGCCCAGCGAACTCCAAACCCATATTGCGACGCGCACGGGCGACGCCACGGTTTTTCCCGGCTGGGAGTTCTTCGCTCCCGTGGCAGGAGCAAACTCCACGCTGCTCGATCTCCTTGGCCCCGCCACCCGAGTCTTTGTCGAAGAGCCTGCCATGGTCAAGAACCAGGGCGAACGCTGGTGGAACAAGGTCGAGCAGCGCCACGAACGCTCCGGCATCGGCTCGCTCGTCCGCCCGGAAGACATCTACATCTCGCCGTGGGATTTGGACGACCGCCTGCGCAGTTTTTCCGGCTTCGACCTCGACCAGCTCGGCGCCGTCGACGTCCTCGACCCAGACCGCAGTACACTCTCCGAGATCGACTTTGCCACTCGACCCACCCAGCGCTTCCACGGCAATATCCCCGCCCTGGTCGAGGCTATCAATGCACTCACGCAGCAGGATGCGCGTGTTCTTATCGCCGCGCCGAATCAGGGTGAAGTCGAACGTCTTGCCGGTCTCCTGCAGGAGTACCAGGTGGCCTATCGTCTCGGCTCGCGCACGCAGGCTCCCAGCACCACCGTCTATTCGGAGTCAAGCTATCTCGCCGGAGATCTGCGCACTCCGGTCATCGTCAAGGCCGCCATCGCCAATGGTGTCCAGGTGCTCGACCTTCGCGACGCCGACGGCCGTGCCACCGCGCGCCAGCTCATCCTCTTCGGCGCGCAGGACTTGGTCGACGACGCCGACGTCCAGGCCCGCCCCATCACCCGCAGCAAGTCCAAGACCGCCGCATTCGTCTCCGACTTCCGCGACCTCGCGGTCGGCGATTACGTCGTTCACGTGGAGCACGGCATCGCCCGTTACTGCGGTCTGCGCGTCATCGAGGAGCATGATCAGCCGCCGCTCGAACTGATGATCCTGGAGTTTGCCGACGAGGCCAAGCTCTACGTCCCGCTCACGCGCCTCGACTTGATCCAGAAGTATCGCAGCACCGACACCGGGCCGGCGCCGCCGCTCAACAAACTCGGCACCCAGGCCTGGCAAAGGACTAAGGCGCGCGTCAAGAAGGCGATGGCGGATATGTCCGGCGAGCTCATCAAGCTCTACGCCCAGCGCAAGGCCGCGCTCGGCACCGCCTTCTCGCCCGACACCAACATGCAGCGTGAGTTCGAGGACGCCTTCGACTTCAACGAGACCGACGACCAGATCACTGCCATCGCCGATATCAAGGCCGACATGGAAACTCCGCAGCCCATGGACCGCCTGCTCTGCGGCGACGTCGGCTACGGCAAGACCGAGGTTGCCATGCGCGCCGCATTCAAAGCGGTGCAGGATGGAAAACAGGTCGCGGTGCTTACACCTACCACCGTTCTCGCCTTCCAGCACTACGAGTCGTTCAAGCGCCGCTTCGCCAACTTCCCCGTCAATGTTGAGATGATCTCGCGCTTCCGCTCGGCGAAGGAGCAGAAGGCCATCCTCGAAAAAGCCGCTGCGGGCAAGGTCGACATCCTCATCGGCACTCACCGCATCCTGTCGAAGGACCTCAAGTTTCAGGACCTCGGTCTGCTCGTCGTCGACGAGGAGCAGCGCTTCGGCGTGCGCCACAAGGAGCGCCTGAAACAGATGCGCGCACAGATCGACGTGCTCGCGATGTCCGCCACGCCCATCCCGCGCACCCTGCACATGTCGCTGATCGGCCTGCGCGATATGTCCATCATCGAGACGCCGCCCAAGGACCGCATGGCGATCCAGACCATCGTAGCCAAGTTTGACGAGAAGCTGGTGCGCACCGCCATCGAGATGGAGCTCGAACGCGGCGGCCAGACCTACTTCGTCCACAACCGCGTCGAGACCATCTACGAACTCGCCGCCAAGATTCGCGAGCTTGTGCCGCAGGCCCGTATCGTCATCGGTCACGGCCAGCTCCCCGAGGCCGAGTTGGAGCGCGTGATGCTGGCCTTCATGAACCACGAGTACGACGTACTCGTCGCCACCAGCATCATCGAGAACGGCCTCGACATTCCGCTCGCCAACACCATCGTCGTCAATCGCGCCGATCGCCATGGGCTAGCTGAGCTGTATCAACTGCGCGGCCGCGTGGGGCGCTCCAACCGCCGCGCCTACGCCTACCTGCTGATCCCGCCGGAGACCGAGTTGACCGAGATCGCCCGCCGTCGCTTGGCCGCGCTCAAGGAGTTCTCCGACCTCGGCGCCGGCTTCAAGATCGCCGCGCTCGACCTCGAGCTCCGCGGAGCCGGCAACATGCTCGGCGGCGAACAGTCTGGCCACATTGAAGCCGTCGGCTTCGAGATGTACACCTCCATGCTCGAAGAGGCCGTGCGCAAGATCAAAGGCGAGGAAGAGAAGCCGGCCCACGCGGGCACCTCGATCAACCTCGGCATCTCCGTGCGCATCGACTCCAGCTACATCCCGGAGGAGAACCAGCGCCTGCGCATGTACAAGCGTATAGCCGGCGCCGAAGATGAAGCTGCCCTCGCCGATGTGCGCGCCGAACTGCAGGACCGTTACGGCGATCCGCCCGAGTCGGTCCTCAATCTCCTCGCCGCTGGTTCGCTGCGCCTGCGCTGCGAGCGGCTCGGCATCGCCCAGCTCGACCGCAAGCGCACCCAGGTCGAACTCCCGCGCCCTTCAGCGTCTCCCAGCGGAGGTCCACAGCACACCATGCTCACGCTCACCCGGAGACCGCAGCCTGCCAAGCCTGCCGCAAAGGTCTTCGTCGAGATGCTCCACATTCGCTTCGCTGCGGCCGCAGCGGACACCTCTCAGCAAGCCAACGCATCGCTTGCACGCGCTATGGTGGACCCCGCTGCCATGATGAAGCTCGTCTCCCGCAACGCCAAACGCGGCGCGCAGTTCACGCCGCAGGGTGTCCTTCGCTGGCCGCTCACCTCGGCCAAGGCCCAGGACGTTCTGGCCGAGACCCGCACCCTGCTCGAGTCCCTTAGCGCATAGATTGCCCCAGGAGCAAGGAACGGCTCAAAGCGGATGGACTCTGGTTTGTCGTGGGAGCGTTGCCCTCAAGCATTAGCGATGGCGGAAGTTCTCGCGGATGCGATTGGCGTCGTGCCGGCGCACCGCCGGCTCAGTCTCCATGGGCGCGGAGGTGTCCGAGCCCGCGGGGTAGAGCACCACGAAGCGCCCAGGTCCTTCACCACTCGAAGCGGTGGGCAGACCCGATTCGCTGAGAATCAGGTGCAGCATCCGCCGCTCGCGCGAGGTCATCGCAGGGAACGGGTATGGCCGGCCCGTGGCCCGCACGCGCTCAATCGCCAGCGCCGCCGATTCCCGCAACTGCCGCTCGCGGTTCGCTTTGAAGTGGTCCGCGTCAAACGATACCTGATCGTGCGCCTCCGGTTCGAGCCGTAGAATCTTCGTCGCGATGTGCTCCAGCGCGTTCAGCACTTCGCCGTTGCGCGCGGTAAGCAGGGAAGTGTCGGGGCCTATGAACTCAACGTAGAGACTCCGCGGCGCCTCGTTGCTCGCGTTCTCCAACGGCTCTTCGGCTCCTGGATTGCCTTCAGCGGCCGTCTTTCCGCTGCGCAGTTTCACGCGAAAGCGGAGCCGAAGCCCGCCGGCCGACGTGAAAGCCTGAAGGAATTTTCCGATTGTCTGGGCTGCCTGAGCCACATCGTCCATGACGCATTCTTACCTTAGCAATCAGCTTATACCAATCTTCCATGCCATGAATGTGAGGAGGGTCACACGCAGGAGTGTATCCACGCAAGACGATTACGGCGCCTGGCCGTCGCCGGCCTCCGCCGTCGGGACCCGGCGCCCCTATCCGCCGCAATTCTCGCTGTCATTGTCCTTCAGCATCTCGTCCTGATCGCGATGACCCAGTTGGTCCGCGAAGGAACTGAGTTGCCGGCGGCAGTCCATCCCGATGGGATTGCCATCGTCTTCCATTGCGCCCTTGAACCTAGCTTCGTCGCGACGAGCCATTGGGGAGGTATACATAGGATTCTCCTGCGTCTGGAATGGATTGATAGTAGCACCGCCCAAAGCGCGCCGTGCAACCATTTCGGGTGAAGTTTTTTTCGCCGCCTGCGTCCCTCGGCTTAACTCAGCGTTTCCATCAACTTGTTGATCGTCCGGTTCATGTCCTTGTCAGAACGGCGGTGCTCGTCAATCTTGGCGATGGAGTGCATCACGGTAGTGTGATGCTTCCCGCCGAACTGACGGCCAATTTCCGGCAAAGATGCCTCCGTGAGCTGCTTGGCGAGGTACATGGCGATCTGGCGCGGCACCACGATCTGGCGCGAGTTGTTCTTCTGCTTCAATTCCGCGATGCGCATGCCGAAGGACTCGGCGACCGCCCGCTGAATGGCCTCGATTGTGATCTTGCGCACCTGGGTGTCGATGAACTGCTTCAGGCACTGCTGCGCGACCGCCAGCGTAATCTCGACGCCGTGCATGGAGCACCAGGCGATCAAGCGGACCAGCGCGCCCTCCAACTCGCGCACGTTGGTGCGCACATTGCTCGCAATGAACAGCGCGACATCAGTGGGAAGTTGGGTCTGTTCGGACTCAGCCTTCTTTTGCAAAATCGCCACCTTGGTCTCCAGGTCGGGCGGCTGGATGTCGGCGATCAGGCCCCATTCGAAGCGCGAACGCAAGCGGTCTTCAAAATCCGGCAGTTCCTTGGGAGGCCGGTCCGACGCGATCACGATCTGCTTCATGCTCTCGTGCAGCGTGTTGAAGGTGTGGAAGAACTCCTCCTGGGTGCGCTCCTTGCCCGCCAGGAACTGGATGTCGTCGATCAGCAGCACGTCCACATTGCGGAACTTGTCGCGGAAGCTGGTCATCTTCTGGTAGCGCACGCAGTCCACCATCTCATTCATGAACTTTTCGCCGGAGACATAGCAGATGGAGGCGTGCGGCTGACGGCGCTTCACGTCATGACCGATGGCGTGCATCAGGTGGGTCTTGCCCATGCCCACTCCGCCGTAAATGAACAGTGGATTGTAGGCCTTGGAGGGGCGTTCCGCGACGGCCTGGGCCGCAGCCATGGCGAATTGATTGCCGCTGCCGATTACAAACGCGTCGAACTGGTAGCGCGGGTTCAGTTGCGAGGCGGTATTCCAATCGAAGCGGGACTGCTCAGGTCCGGCTGCCATGCTCCCGGGAGAGCGGCGCGAGTGGGGAGCGTTGGAGTTGTGACTGGGAACCGGAGCGAATCCGCCGTCTTCCCGCACCCGCGGCGCGCTGGGATCCTGTTGCGGCGTGGTGAAGGTCACCGTCTCGATGTCCAGGCCAAGGTTATCGATCGCCTCCTGGATGAGGTCGGTGTATTTCTCGCATACGTCCTGAAATTCAGCGGAGGGAATGCGGACATAGAGAGTCTTGCCCTGGATGTGGGAGAACCTGGTTGGCTTGAGCCATGTTTCAAACGACTGGCGATTGATCTTCTTCTCAAGCGCGCCCAGGATGCGAACCCAGTAGTTCAGTACGGCGGTCGCTGTTGGGACGAATGACATGCGTAGTTTCCTTCTTGGATTTGATTCCAAGTTTTCTTCGTTCGAGATGACAAGACTGACCCAAAAACCAAAAAAACAGCAATCGTGACTGCGACGGCAACAGTGGTCCTCCATCGCCCAAAGGGCAAGCGGAGAACAGCGCTGGTTGCTGGAGATCTTCGCTCCGGTATTTTGAGTCCCATCGCGAAGAGAAACGACAACGTAAACCAAAGTACGATCCAGATGAATTGGAAAACCGTCTTTGGTAAGCGGGTTTGATAGTAGCACGGAAAACCAAGTCCATTTCAAGCGATTGCTGGACATTTTTTTTGTTGCACCATTCCTTGTGAAGATCGGTCAGAAGACCAATTTGGTCCCCTTCGCGCATGCTGTTTTCCCAGGGTCGGAAGCTGACCATCTAACCCCTTTCCTTCTGCTGCCTGCTTGGGAATCGCGAGGCCTTTGAGGTATACTGAGGGACTGTTGCACACACCGCAAAGAGATTGAGCAGGAGTCGAGTCAAATGCCCAAGCGCACCTTCCAGCCGAACCGCCGCCACCGCGCCAAGACCCACGGGTTCCTTACCCGGATGAAGACCAAGGCGGGCGCAGCCGTGCTCAGCCGCCGGCGCGCCAAGGGGCGCCACAAGATCGCCGTCAGCGCGGGTTTCCGCGACAACTAAACCTCGCGTTCCGAGCATTTTTTCAGCTTTTCGTGGGAACCTGTCGCGGGGCTGAGCCTTGCCACTACCCAAACATCGCGTTTCACTAGAGCCTGCGAACCACCCAGGCTCATCTCTGGCGTCAGTCAACCGTCCGCCGGCGCGACCAAGGGGCTTTCTATGATCGCCGCCATTTGCAGGCTGCGCAAGCACGCCGACTACCAGCGCGTGTATGCGGCCAGCCGCAAGCAGTTCGGCAAGCAGATGAGCTACTTCTTCCTGCTGCGTCAGCCCGGTACCAGCGCCCTGCGCACTGCGGAACCCGGCAGCGCGCGCGTGGGGCTTACGGTCGGCAAGGCCATGGGCAAGGCGGTGGACCGTAACCGCATCAAGCGGCGTATGCGCGAAGCGGTCCGGTGCCAGCTTCCCCTGCTGCGCATGCCGGTGGATGTGGTGCTCCATCCCCGGCGCAGCGTCATCGACCTCGACTTTGCAACTCTGGAACGCGAAGTGGCCGCGGTCTTCCGCGCCATTCAGAGAGCGGCCGAGCAGGCGGCGTCGCTGCCGTCTGCTCGGGATTGAGCGCAACCATGGGACGAATCCAACCAGCGCTGGACCACCCCGATCGCGCCTCGCAGGCGGCCGGCACCGACGGCGGCGCGCCTGGGCTCGCCTTCCGCTTCTACAAGGCGTTCCTCTCGCCGGTGCTGCATGCCATCTCCCCCAGCCGCTGCCTGTACCTGCCGACGTGTTCGGAGTACGCCTACACGGCGGTGTCCCGTTTCGGGATGCTGCGCGGATCATGGCTGGCGCTGCGGCGGTTTGCGCGCTGCCATCCCTGGGGCAAAGGCGGGCTGGATCCGGTGCCCGAACTCGTTTCCTCCGCGCGCCCCCGCGCTGCCCAGCCGGTTTCCTCCGATTCCGGCGAGAAGGGCACAGACCATTTACCATAGAGAACAGGCTGGGAGTGAATCGACCCCAGTTCCCAGCTACCCGCAAGAAAGCTACCCGCAAGAATAGGACGTATCACTTGGCAGAGTTCAACAACCCCAACCAGCAGGGCGGACAGGACAACCGATCGCTTTTGGCGATGATGGTCGTTTTTATCGCGGTCCTCTTCGGCGCTAATTACTACCACTCGAAGATGAACCCGGAGCCGGCGCCGTCCCCCGTGTCGCCCGGTGCCTCATCGCCAGGTGCTGCGTCGCCCAGTGCCGCGCCGCCGACGTCCGCCCAGCCCGCCGCTGCGGCGCCTGCAACCGCCGCGCCGACGGCCCCGGCCGCAGCCGCGCACAAGTCGTCAGCGCCTGCCGTGCCTGCAATCCAGGCCAGCGCGGAGACGACGACGGTCATCGAGAATGAGCTGTACAAGATCACGTTCTCGAATCGCGGCGCCCAGGTGACGAGCTGGATCCTGAAGGGCCCCTCGTATGTGGACTCCGAAGGCAAGCCGCTCGATCTGGTGAACCCACAGGCGGCCAAGCTGTTCGGCTATCCGCTGTCGTTCTACACCTACGACGGAGCATCCGCATCGATCACGGCGGTGTCGCGCAACAATCGCGTGGTCACCCTGGCCACGGCGGGCAATCTGCCGGCCGGTCTCAGCGGGCGGGCGGTCGCGATCTCGGGCGTGTCCGACAGCAGCTTCGACGGGACCTACGTCGTGACCCAGGCGGGCCCGAATACGCTCACCTACACCCAGGACTATGGGGACAACGGCAACAGCACCGGCGGAACGCTCGCCACGGTGAATGGAGCGACCGGAGAGGCTCTGAGCCAGGCGCTGTTTGTGCCCTCGGTCACCGGGGCGCTGACCGCGCCGGCCACCGTGACCTTCAAATATTCGAGCAGCGGCCTGCAGGCGACCAAGACGTTCTCATTCGATGGCTCGTATGTACTCCACGCGGAGGCGCAGGTGACCGAGGACGGCGCCCAGCAGCGGGCGCTGCTGAGCTGGCCGGGCGGCTTCGGCGACCAGAACGACGACGCGCGAGGCCGCGCGTATTCCGATCAGCAGCTCGACAGCGATCGCAGCGGCAGCGACCAGCATCTTGCGCCCAAGAAGATTACCGGCGGAGCGACCCTGACCGAGCCGTTCGACTGGGCGGGCGTCAGCGATCCGTTCTTTGGCGCGGTGTTTCTGCCCGACTCGCCGGCGACGGCGACGCTGGTGACGCTGAGCAACCAAATCGACGTCTCCAAGACCATCAAGCGCATGGGCTTCAACGCGAATTCGGCGCCCACCAAGGCCCAGATGATGCCCATTCTCGGCGCTGCGTACGCTGACAGCAGCGGGCCGACCGAGACCCACATCTTCGTCGGACCGAAGGCGATCAATGTTCTCAAGGGCATCCACGCAGCCAATCCGAAGGTGACGCTGGAGCCGCTGCTCGAGTTCGGCTTCTGGGGTTTCATCGGCAAGTACCTGTTCCTCGCATTGCAGTACATGCATTCGCACATCGCGGCCAACTGGGGCTGGGACATCATCATTCTCACCGTGCTCATCAATGTGGTGATGCTGCCGTTCAAGGTCAAGTCCATGCAGAGTGCGTTGAAGATGCAGCGCATCCAGCCGCAGATGGACGCCATCAAGGAGAAGTACAAGAAGTTCAAGGTCACCGATCCCAAGCGCAACGAGATGAACACCGAGATCATGGAGCTGCAGAAGCGCGAAGGCGTGAACATGTTCGGCGGCTGCATCCCGACTCTGATCACCTTCCCGTTCCTGATGGCGTTCTTCTACATGCTGCCCAAGGTGGTGGAACTGCGCCATGCCCACTGGTTCTGGCTGCCGGACCTCACCCAGGCCGATCCGTATCACATTCTGCCCATTGTGATGGTGGTGTCGCAGTTCCTTGTCCAGTTCTATACGCCTTCGCCCGGTGTGGACCCGCAGCAGCAGAAGATGATGGCGTTCATGATGCCTGCCTTCTCCGGATACATCTGCTGGCAGTATGCCTCGGGGCTGGCGCTCTACTGGACGGTCGGCAACCTGATCGGCATCGTGCAGCAGGCGGTGATGAACCGCACCTCACTCGGCCGCGAGATGCGCGAAATAGCCGCCAAGCGCGCCCGCCGCAAAGCCGGCGCCGGCGCCGGAAGCACCATCCAGGCCCGCAAGTAGCGCACTCGGGACACTGTGTTGATCCGCGATATGCGGGGCGCGCGGCGGCGTTCGGCGCGAACGTATATGCTTTCAGAAATGAAACCGCCTTCAATTCGTTCACTGGCGCTGTTGATTGTTCTTTCACCCCTGTCGATAGCTACGGCGCAACCGCCGGCCCAGCCGCAAGCGACCTCGTCGCCTGCCGACGGCATCTGGCTTGGCACGTTGGCCGGTAGGCTGCGGGTGCAAGTGCACCTCATTTTGGGGCCGTCCGGCAAGTGGAGCTGCGCGCTCGACAGCCTCGACCAGGGAGCGCCGGGCATCCCGTGCAATAACGTGCAGGTCAGCGGCGACGCGGTTTCGTTCGCCGTACCGGCGGTTCAGGGCAACTTCAAAGGAACGCTTTCGACGGACGCAAAGACCCTCACCGGCAGTTGGACGCAGGGGAGTCCGATGCCACTGGTGCTTGAGCGTCAGACTGCGGCGATAGCGACACCGGAAGCGACACCGCCCCCAACCGACGCGGCGCTGCCGCCCGTAGGTGTTGTCGACCTGAAACCGGTGCTTGATCGAGATCTTGCAATCGCCCTGAAGAGTGGCCCGCTGGCGCCTGAGACCCATGGCGGCGTAACCATCGGCGTGGTGCAGCATGGGGTGGAGCGCATCTTCAGTTATGGCACCGCGCAGCCCGACTCCGTCTTTGAGATTGGCTCGATCAGCAAGACGTTTACGGGCCTGATCCTGGCGCAGATGGTGGAGCAGGGCAAGGTGCGGCTGGACCAGCCGGTGCGCGAACTGCTGCCGCCTGATACTGTTGCCAAGCCTGCTTCGGGCGACGAAATCACGCTCATCGACATCAGCGATCAGCACGCGGGACTTCCCCGCATGCCGGATAACTTCCATCCCGCGGACGAGAACAATCCGTACGCGGACTATGACGCGAAGGCGTTGTATGCGTTTATCGCGAAACACGGTGTGGCTCACCCTGCGGACGCTCCGTTTCTTTACAGCAACCTGGCTGTAGGGCTGCTCGGCCAGGGGCTGGCGAACCGGGCCAACGTTCCGTATCCCACGCTGCTGCACGATCAGATCACCGGGCCCCTGAACATGCGCGATACGGCGATTGCTCTCGATCCAACGCTGCAAGCGCGATTCATCCAGGGATACGCAGACGGCAAGCCTGCGCACGCCTGGGACCTCGATGCCCTGGCGGGCGCGGGAGGCATCCGTTCAACCGCGGCCGATATGCTGACGTACCTTCAGGCCCAGCTTCATCCCGATCGCTTGCCGGCTGGTGTGTCCGCGACCGCTGATGGCAAGACTCTGGCGGCGGCCATTGCCAAGTCCCATGTGATTCATGCCGAGGTGGGCGGCGGAGAGCACATCGCCTTGAACTGGTTCCGAATCGATGCGACCGGCAGCTTCTGGCACAACGGCGGGACCGGCGGCTATAGCTCGTATGCATTGTTTAACCCCGAGAAGGATTATGCAGTGGTGGTTCTGGATAACGCCGGGCCGGGTCCGGATATGTTTGCGGACAAGCTGGGTGCGCACATTGAGCAGCGATTGACTGGCTTGCCGGCGGAGACGCTGTCACGGGAATTTCCTAAGACGGTCGACGTCGATGCCAAGGTGCTGGATGGATACGTCGGGGACTACCAACTTGCGCCGAATTTTATCCTAACGGTCACCCGGGACGGCAATCGGATGATCACACAGGCGACTGGCCAGGGAAGGATCGAGATCTTTCCGGAGAGCCAGACGAAGTTTTTCACCAAAGTGATGGAAGCGTCGATCACATTTGTGGTCGATGATCAGGGTCGAGCGACCAGCATCATCCTCCACCAAAACGGAGCGGACCACGAGGCGAAGCGAGTAAAGTAGCCGCGGCCAATGCTGGGGTGGGACGGTCAGAATCCCCTCAGTAGCGCGTCGATTTCGGGGCGGTGGGGCATGGAGGGGGCGGTGCCGGGGCGGGTGACGGAGATGCCGGCGACGGCGCAGCCGAATCGCGCAGCTTCGAGGATGTCCATGCCTTCCGCGAGGGCGACGGCGAAGCCGCCGTTGAAGGCGTCGCCCGCGCCGGTGGTTTCGACCACCGCGCCGGCGTTGAACGCGGGGACATGCGCGGCGGTGGAGGCATTCTTCACAAAGACCCCGTTGGCGCCAAGGGTGATTACCGCGTTGCGCACGCCCAGGGCAAGGAATGCGTTGGCAGCGCGCTCAGCGTCGTTCAGACTCTCGACGTGGACGCCCGTCAAGCCCTCGGCTTCGGTCTCGTTCGGCGTCACGAAGTCGCAGTTGGGAAAGATGGACGCGGGCAGTTTGCAGGCCGGCGCAGGATTCAGGATCGTCGGCACGCCCAGCGAGCGCGCGAGCGCAAGCCCGCGTTCCACCGTAGGCAGCGCGAGTTCGAGTTGGGTGACGAAGATGGCAGACGCGCCGATCAAGTCCGCCATCTCGTCGACCTCTTCCGGTGTCAGCTCAAAGCACGCGCCCGGCACGACGATGATGGAGTTCTCGCCGGAGTTGGCGTCCAGAATAATCGCGGCCGCCCCGGTGGGTGTCGTCGTCCGCAGCAAGTGGCGGGTGTCGATGCCTTCCGTGTGGTAAGTGGCGCGGGCGAGATCGCCGAAGGGATCGTTGCCGAGCTTCGAGATGAAACTGACGGGGGCCCCGGCGCGCGCTGCGGCGACGGCCTGGTTGGAGCCTTTGCCGCCGGGGCCAAGTTGGAACGATCGGCCCATAAAGGTCTCGCCCCAGCCGGGCAGTTTGTCGGTGCGGAAGGCGAGGTCGGCAACGAAGCTTCCCATGACGGTGACCCACTTGGTGGACATGTATTCCCTCAATTCCCGCGCCGGTCTTAATGGCGGTGCGTGCGGCCTAAGAAGATTACACAAAGGCGCGCTAGATTTCCGTATTCATTTGCAGGTTGGGTTCGGCATAATGGCTGGTCGTCGGAACCGCGTGCGCGCCGTTCGGACGCACGGATGGAGTCGCACCCTTATGTTTGTTCCCACCACGTTTGCGGTTGCGCTGCTGATGACGATCTTCAGCACAGTTTGCTGGGGCTCTTTTGCCAACACCTTCAAGGGCACGAAGAATTACCGCTTCGAGCTGTACTACTGGGACTACGGCCTGGGGATCTTTCTGATCGCGGTGGTGCTGGCGTTGACCATGGGGAGCTTTGCCGGCGGGCCGACGGCCTTCCTGGCCAATATGCATTCTGCCGACGGCATCAACCTGTTCTATGCGGCACTGGGCGGCTTCGTCTTCAACATTGCCAATGTGCTGCTGATCGCGGGTATCGAGATCGTGGGACTTTCGATCGCTTTTCCCATCTCCATCGGGATTGCGCTGGTGGAGGGCGTAGTGCTGAGCTACGCGCTGCAACCGCGCGGCAACGCTGTGCTGCTGGGCGCGGGCGTGTTTATGGCGCTGGTAGCGGTGGTGCTGGTGGGCAAGGCGTACGGCGCGCTGCGCTCGGCGAGCGATACGGTGTCGCGGCGCGGGGTGGTGGTATGCGTGATCTCGGGTTTGCTGATGGGTGTTTTCGCACCGTTTATCACCCGCGCCATGACCCGGGGCAATACGCTGACGCCCTATACGACCGCGGTGTTTCTGACGCTGGGCGCGTTTTTGTGCTGCTTTGTGTTCAACACCATCCTGATGCGCAAGCCGATCGTCGGCACGCCGGTGGCCGCGGGCGACTACTTCCGCGCGCCGGCCAGCTACCACGCGCTGGGACTGCTGGGCGGAGCGATCTGGGGCACGGGGGCAGTGTTCAACTTTGTGGCTGCGAGCCTGGTGGGCGTGGCGATTTCGTATGCGATTGGGCAAGCCTCGCCGATGATTGCATGCCTGTGGGGCGTGTTCGCGTGGAAGGAGTTTCGCGGGGCTAGTATGCGGGCCAAGGGCTACCTGGCAGCCATGTTCGCTGCCTACGTGCTGGCTCTGGTGCTGATCGCCCGTGCGTACGCGGGCTGATGTGCGAATAATGTGTGTGCGGGCTGTTGTCTGCCAGGATGTACCATCTGAACCGTAGGATCTCAGCGAAGGAGAGGCATCACTTTCCAATGAGTTATTCCAGGATTCGCAAGGCAGTGTTTCCCGCAGCAGGACTGGGCACGCGCTTTTTGCCCGCCACCAAGGCTATTCCGAAAGAGATGTTGTGCCTGGTGGATAAGCCGCTGATCCAGTACGGAGTGGAAGAGGCGGTGGCGGCGGGTTGCACCGAGATTATCATCGTGACCGGACGCGACAAGGCCGCGATGGAAGACCACTTCGACTCCAGTCCCGAACTGGAAGCGTCGCTGGCGGCCAAGGGCAAGCAGGCCCTGCTGGACGTGGTCCGTTCGGTGTCCAAGCTGGCGCGGATTGTGTACACGCGGCAGGCGGAGCCGCTGGGTCTGGGCCACGCGGTGCTTATGGCGAAGGAGATTATCGGCGATGAGCCGTTCTGCGTGCTGCTGCCGGACGACATCGTCGACGCGAAAGTCCCGTGCATGAAGCAGATGGTGGAGGCGTTTTACGAGACGCAGTCGAGCATACTGGCGTCGGAGGTGATCGAGGGGCCGGCGATCTCGGCGTATGGTTGCCTCGATTGCACGCCGGTGGCAACGAATCCGCGGCTGCTGGCGGTGAAGGGAATGGTGGAGAAACCGAAGTTTGAAGACGCGCCTTCGCCGAACGCGATTATCGGGCGTTACATCCTCACGCCGCGGATCTTCGAGATGATCGAAGCAGTGAAGCCGGGCGCGGGCGGCGAGCTGCAGCTTACGGACGCCATCAAGGCGCTGCTCAAGTACGAGAAGGTGTACGGCTTCCACTACGAAGGCAAGCGTCACGATGCGGGCGACAAACTTGGCTTCCTCAAGGCGACGGTGGAACTAGCGCTGAAGCGGGATGACCTGGGGCCGGACTTCCGCGAGTGGCTCAAGGAATTCAACTACTAGGTGCCAGACACCAAGTGGGTGAGACGGTCGGGTAGAGTTGCGCGCTAGCGGCCGAGGAGAAGGTCGCCGAAGGGCGGGAACGTCAGCAGCAGGCTCAGCGCTAGCAAGGTGAAGGCCGCGCCGGCAATCTTGCCGAAGGCGACCGGCTTGTTCTTCCAGCGGGCAGCGAGAATGGCCCAGCACAGCAGCCAGAGGGCAATGGCAACCGTGGTGACTCCGGAGAGTGGGCCGGAGGGGTTATAGAAGTTGAGCGCGGCGGCCAGGCCTTTGGAGCCATCCGCGGCAACGGCGAGAACGCCGAGCAGGAAGCAGCCGAGACCGCAGGAGAGCACAGCGGCAGCGACGGGGCCGTTCGGAGTGGGATTCTGCGCGGCGCGCGTGATGTCAGTCATTTTGCGCTCTCCATGAACTGGTAGGTCTGGCCGCCCTGGACGGGGGCCTTTTTGTTGATCATGGCTCCCCAGCCTCCGGCGGTGGCAGCGGCCAGGAAGGCGACGGCCGCGAATCCCAGGACGGCGGCGCGGACCTGGCGATGGGCGTTCCAGGCGGCGCGGTGTTTCACCAGGACGAAAGCGACCATGGTGGCGGCCATGGGGGCGATCCAGGCTACGTGCTCCTTCCACTCCATGCCGAACGAGTGCCAGCCGGCGGTGGTGGGGTGGGCGGTGAGGAGCGCTTTGGGATAGAGCGCGAGGTCGGCTCCGGCGGGCGCGATCGCGCGGTACCAGGGATAGATAATGTATGCGCCCGAGAGAACCGCGGCCCAGCCGAGGACGACCATGGCAATGAGATAGAAGGTCTGCCAGCGGGAGATCGTCGGCTCGGGTGTGGGGCGGTCGGAATGCGCGCTGAGGAGCAGGACAATGGCGCCGAATATGGCCATCAGGAAGAAGCCGCCGAAGAGCATCCCGTGGATGGCAGTGATCAGTTCGCGGAAGGTGAGTTCCATGTTCGCTCGCTCCTTTCAAGGGCGAAGATGCGTGAGGGCTGAGAGCATTTTGGCGCCGCTGGGTGCGGGCTGGGCTTGATCGCCGGTGTCGGCGGCGTCCTTGGGACCCCAGGTCCAGTAGAGCGAGAGGTAGGTGTAGGTCTCGGGCTGGCCGTAAATGCTGCGGCCAGCGGCGAAGAGGAGGTCGAAGCCCCCTTCATCGAACTTGCGAAATTCGTACATGCCGCCGACGTCGAGCATGGTGGCGGCGTGGGTGCTGGTGGCAGCTTCGCCCTCGGCCCCGTGGCCGAAGAGTTCGCCGCCGAGAGTCCACTTCTTGCTAAGTTGGCGCTGAACCAGCAGGCCGGAGAAGGGGAAATCCTTATAGCCGTTGGCGTAGCCCGCGCCCGAGACGACCACCTCGCCGCCGCCGCCGTAGCTGGTCCATTGACGGTCTTCCGGGCCCCAGCTCTTCTGCAGCCACAGCGGCATGCGATACCACGTGGACCCCACGCCGAGGCCCTTGTCCGCGTTGCCGCTGGGAAGCTCGAAGAAGGGGAAGATGCCGACTTCGGGAATCTGCTTGGTTTCTTTGACGAGGCGGTATTTGAAGCCCATTTCAATATCGCTGATGCCGAAGTTGGTGGGGCCGCCGCTGGGTGCGAAGTTGATATCCATCGGGACGATCAGGTGGAGCTGCAGCCCCGGCGCGGCGCCGTAGTTGACCTCGTAGGCGGGGACGAAGAAATCCGTGCCGCCGGCGTTCTTGCCGGTGCCGTCCGAGAGTTCGAAGGCGTACATCTCGAAGTGGTGGTAATCGACGGGATCGGGGTCGTCGGTCTGGAAGGGCGGTCCGGCGTGGGCGGTTGCGGGGCAGAGGACGAGCAGTGTCAAGCTCAGCGCGATGGTTGGGGCTGGCGCGGCGTTAGATCGTTGGGACACTGGGGTTTGCTCCCGGCGATGCTCGCTGATTCGGCGCAACAATTGGCATCCTGAGCATACCTGAGACGGCGAAAGCTGCACTGCCGAAGTTGCGAAATTCATCAGGATGCAATCAACAGCCTGGAAGTTGGTTTGGGCTTGTTTGCCAGGGCTGGCGCGGGACGTGATACTCTTCCGGGATTCGGGCCCCAAAAACCAATTAAAGGAGCGCGCGCATGAATCTTGCGAGATGGTCGTTCTTGAGGCTTGGGCACGCAGGCAGCATCGTGCTGATTGTTCTTTCTACCGTGGCGGCGCGGGCGCAGACCACGTCGGCCCCGATCAAGCAGGGGTTGTGGCAGACGCAGACGACCATGTCGCTGCAGATGACGCTGCCGCCCGACGTGCAGGCAAAGATTGCGGCGATGCCGGCGGCACAGCAGGCGCAGATGCAGGCGATGATGGGCGGCTCGGCGGCCAAGCCGACGTCGTCGACGGTGAAGTCGTGCGTAGCCTCGACCATGACGCCCAGTGACCTGCTGAACCAGGCCCAGCAGAAGGGCGGGATGACGTGCAAGTTCACCAATCAACAGGTGACGGCGAGTGCGATTTCGTTTGACATAAACTGCACCACGTCGCAGGGCACAGCTTCCGGCCACGCCCAGTTCACCATGGTGGACAGCGACCATGGCACCGGAACCACCCACATGACGACGGCGATCAGCGCGAACGGGCATTCGACGAGTGCGACCATGGACGGCACATCGACCTATACGTACCTGGGCGCGGACTGCGGCGACGTGAAGCCGGATTCCCCTGCGGTGACGCCGGGGCAGTAGGCGTTCAGCCGCGGCCAGACATGTGAGCCGCCCCCTGCGCGGCGAGGGCTATCGGCGGCTATCATGGAAGCAGGATGCCGCAGCCCGAGACCATCGCCGTAGCCATGTCCGGAGGAGTCGATTCCTCTGCCGTCGCAGCCTTGCTGCGCGCCGAGGGGCATACCGTCGTCGGCCTGACCCTGCAGCTCTGGAACCAGCGGCGGCTGGCCGGGCACGAAGGCATGCCCGAGGCGGTGCGCGGGCGGTGCTGCTCCATCGACGATGTGTATGACGCGCGCGCGGTGGCGGAGCACCTGAGGATTCCCTACTACCTGGTGAACCAGGAGGCGCGGTTCGAGGCGGAGGTGGTGCGGCCGTTTGTGGATGAGTATTTGGCCGGGCGGACGCCGATTCCGTGCACGCTGTGCAATAACCATCTGAAGTTCGACGCGCTGCTGGCTACGGCGCGCGGGATTGGCGCGGAGCGGATTGCGACCGGGCACTATGCACGCAACCGCTTTGACGCCGCGCGCGGGCGGTGGATCCTGTCGCGGCCCGCGGACAAGTCGAAGGACCAGACGTATTTTCTGTTTGGGCTGACCCAGGAGCAGTTGTCGCGGACGCTGTTCCCGCTGGGCGAGATGCAGAAGCCGGCGGTGCGGGTGATGGCGGCAGAGGCTGGGCTGGCGCTGGCGCAGAAGCCGGATTCGCAGGAGATTTGTTTTATCCCGGGCGGGGACTACTCTGCGTTTATCGCGGCGTATCTCGATGAGCAGGGCGAGGCGGTGCCGGATTCGGCGGGCGAACTGGTGACGGCCGGCGGCGAGGTGGTGGGACGGCATGAGGGGATTCATGGGTTCACGGTGGGGCAGCGGAAGGGGCTCGGCGGGAGCCTGGCAGTCGCGGCGAATTCCGGGCCGAAGTATGTGCTGGCGATTCATCCGGATTCGCACAAGGTGACGGTGGGCGCGGATGAGGATCTGATGTCGCGGGAGCTGCGGGCGGAGCGGCTGAACTGGATTTCGGTTGCGGGGCTTGCGGAGGGTGAGGAGCTGCGGGTGCGGTTGAAGATCCGGCACCGGCATGAGCCGGCCTGGGCTACGCTGCGGGCTGACGGTGCGGATGGTGTGACTGCGGAGTTCGATGAGGCGCAGCGGGCAATTACGCCGGGGCAGTCGGCGGTGTTTTATGACGGGGATGAGGTTGTAGGGGGTGGGTGGATCGTTTAGCCAGTCCTGACAATCGGTAGCGATGTGGAAAGCTCGCTGACCGAACGGAACCTGAAGGAGTACGTGATTTGAAAGTCAAACATAAACGTCTGATTGTTGCGGTTGGATCGCTAGCTGCCTTCGATTTAGCTGGGTGCATGACCATGGTCGTGAACCCCGATCTGACCGAAAGAATCATCCCAGCACTTGTTGGCGTGCAGATTCTCGGGTTCATCGTGATTGCGGCGATCATTGTGACGAGCAGATCGGAGTACGGCTCGCCAGTGAAAACGGATCGGGAAAGCGATTCGACCGGGAAGCAATGGGTGCCGTGGCTGTTTGGCTTTCTGGCGCTGCTTAGCTTCTTGAGAGTCGGGCTTGCGGTTCTGTACATAGCTGGCGAGGGGGGGGCTAGGCATTCTTGGCTTAACCCCATTGCCGGGACCGCAATGGGATGCTTCTTTCTCTGGCTGGCGATTTTGGCAGGACGGTCGGTTTCAAGAGGAAGATCTGCAGATTGAGATGCGTTGCGTCGTTCAAACTGTTCTACCGGCAAAGAACGGGCAACGACAAAGGCGAAATGCGGGGATTCTTCGCTGCGCTCAGAATGACAAACGTACCCCTAAGACCGACGCGCACGAGGCTGCATAGAGGCAACTACGGGGATTCTGGACTTCGTCCAGAATGACGAGCCAAGGCAAAGCAGAAGGAGATTCCCTTCGGGAATGACAAACAAAGGGCAACTATCCAGTGGACGATGCGCTGGTAGAATCGACTCTTGATTGGGATGGTCAATTTGTTTTCAACGATGTGCGGCCGGGATGAGTGATGATAAAGCTTTCCAAATTTCGGATGCCTCGTATCTCTTGCGAGGTCTTCATCGCGTTTGCCATTACGTCGACGGCATGGGCAGGTCCCAAGCATGAACCGGTCGTCATGCCTGTGTCTCTTGCTGTGGGAACAACCGTGCGAACACCGGAGTTCCTTGTCAAGAAGATCGGTTACAGTATCGGGATAAGGGTGAATAGAGGCGTTCCATTCGGCCAATTGAGTTGCATGATTGGAGGCGCCGGGCATCCATCTCACTGCGACATGTACCACTGGGACGCGGTGATTGAGGCTGAGTGGAAGGTATTGGATGGCGAACACATCGTGGCCCAGGGAACTGCCGGAGGCAGCAACGGTGTAATGGCGTGGTCAGGTGACTTTATGGATCGCTCCCTTGGAGAATTTTTCGGAGAAGCAAACAAGAGATATGTCGTGGAGGTAAAGTTTACCAAGGACGGCACACCGCTAAGCGAGTTCAACCCTCGTCTGATTGTGCGGATGTACGATTCTTTCTGAAATCTAGGGCGGATAGCACAGGTGCCGATTTCTTGCACACGGGATAGCCGCTATGATTCGCTAGGCAGTACTGTGGCGGGTTCCACCCCATGTGCGACCAGCGTGCGTTCCTATCGATACTGGTTGACCAACAAAGAGCGAGCAACGACAAAGGCGAAATGCGGGATTCTTCGCTGCGCTCAGAATGACAACCCAAAAAGGTGTGCTTCTACGCTGGTAGAATCGGGTTGACGTGACTATTTTGTTTTCAATGATGTGCGGCCGATGAAGTGCCCTTATTGCGGGTTTGCGCAGGACCGCGTGGTGGATTCGCGCGAGAGCAAAGAAGCGGATGCGATCCGGCGGCGGCGCGAGTGCGAGAAGTGTCTGAAGCGCTTCACGACGTACGAGCGCATCGACGAGATTCCGTACATGGTGGTGAAGAAGGACGGGCGGCGGGAGAAGTTCGACCGCCAGAAGGTGCTGGGCGGGCTGCTGCATGCGTGCCAGAAGCGCCCAATCTCCGGCGCGGCGCTGGAGCGGATTGTGGATGAGACCGAGGCCTTCGTAGTGGATTCCGCGGAGCGCGAGCGATCGACCAGTGAGATCGGCGAGCTGATCATGACTCGGCTGAAGGAGATCGACACGGTCTCGTACATACGCTTCGCCAGCGTGTACCGGGACTTCAAGGATGTACGCGAGTTCAAAGCTGAGCTGGAAGAGCTATTGATCGGGAAAGATGCGAAGAAGGCGAAAGGCAGCCGTTAGCTATTAGCTCTTAGCTTCTAGCTAAAGGCAACAGCGAGGCGGTCGAAGCGTTGTAGGGGAGCGGGAGCTAAGAGCTAATGGCCAAAAGCTAATAGCTGGTTTGGAGAACGATGTCCGATTTGAAGCATGCGATTACGCTGATTCCCGGCGATGGCATTGGGCCGGAGGTTTCCGCGGCAGTGGTGCGGGTCCTGGAGGCTGCCGGCGCAGCGACGGGCGTGGAGTTCGAGTGGCATCCGTTTGCTGCGGGGGCGGAGGCGTTCGAGCGCTTCGGCGAGTACATCCCACAGGCGCTGTACCGGTCGATTGAAGAAAACAAGGTGGCGCTGAAAGGGCCGGTGACGACTCCGGTGGGCGGCGGGTTTTCCTCGATCAACGTGGCCCTGCGCCAGCGCTTCGAGCTGTATGCGAACTTCCGGCCGGTGAAGAACCTGCCGGGGCTGAAGACGCGCTACCCGGACGTCGATCTGGTGATTGTGCGGGAAAACACGGAGGACCTGTATGCGGGCCTCGAGCACGAGATTGTTCCGGGCGTCGTGCAGTCGCTGAAGATCATCACGGAGAAGGCGTCGACGCGGATTGCGGAGTTTGCGTTTGCGTACGCGCGCAAGCATGGGCGGAAGAAGATTCACGCGATCCACAAAGCCAACATCATGAAGCTGTCGGATGGGCTGTTTCTGCGCTGCTGCCGGGGCGTCGCGATGACCTATCCCGATGTGAAGTACGCCGAGCACATCGTGGACAACACCTGCATGCAACTGGTGATGAATCCGTACCAGTACGACATTATTCTGACGGAGAACCTTTACGGCGATATTCTTAGCGACCTGTGCAGCGCGTTTGTGGGCGGGTTGGGTTTGGTTCCGGGAGCGAACCTCGGCACCGACTGCGCGATCTTTGAGGCGGTGCATGGGTCGGCCCCGGACATTGCCGGCAAGGACCTGGCAAATCCCACGGCGATGCTGCAAAGCGCGGTGCTGATGCTGCATCATATCCACGAGCGAGAGACGGCAAAGTTGGTGCAGACCGCGTTGGAGAAGGTGTACGCGGAAGGCAAGGTGTTGACCCGGGATGTGGGCGGGACCAGCGGGACCAGGGCCTTTGCGGATGCAGTGATTCGAGCAATGGAGACGCCGTAACGCGGAAACAGGAGGCGGGATGAGCTTGCAGGTGCTGATGACGATCCACATATTGCCGTTGTGGTTTCTGGTGTTCGCGCTGTTCTTGCCGCGGGTGGCGCTGTTGGTGCTGTGGCTGGATAGCGCGACCATGCCGTTCCATCTGCATGGGTTTCTGCCGCTGGTGGTTGCCGTGCTGCTGCCGCGTATCCTGGTGCTGTACATGATTTACCTGGACCAGGGGATCAGCCTGTGGTTCATCATTCACCTGGTGGCGGCGGTGCTCACGTGGGGCGGGTCCTCCGGATACTATTCGCGGCGCAGGCGGTATCGGGATGCGTAGCGTTTACCGTTCGGTGCTGCGTGCCTGGCGTTTGGGGCTGTTTCATCTGATTCGTCGCCGCTTCTTTCTGCTGTTCCTCTTTCTGCTGTCCTCAATTGTTGTCTATCCCTACGCTGAGAGCAGCGGCTTCGGCTACTACACCTTTCGTGTTCTGATGGGCGTCGTCATTCTGCTTACGGTGTACGCCGTAACCTTCAGTCGAGGGCTGCTTTTCCTGGTTATAGCGCTGGCGATCCCTTCCTTCCTCCAGCACACGTTCGTGCATCCGCACGACGCAGGTATGGTTCCGGAACTCGGCCGGGTTGTCTCGCTTGCTTTCTATGTGGTGGTGATCTTAATCATCTTTCGCCATGTTTTCAAGAACGACAAGCCAAACTCCGAGAGCATGTTCGGCGCACTGTGCGTCTACCTTCTGGTTGGCTTCGCCTTCTCCAGCGCCTACCTGGTGATTGCCGGCCTTCAGCCGCACGCCTTCGACCTTAGCCCAACCGTAAATCTGCATACGGTTCCGGATCGCTTCGACTTCGTCTACTTTAGTTTCGGCACCTTGACAGAGCTTGGCGCCCCGGGCATTACGGCGGTCGCTCCGGTTGCCCGATCCGTCTCGCTGCTGGAGTCCATCATTGGGATTTTGTACCTCGCGATTCTCATCTCCCGGATCAATCATTCGGTCTCCACCGCGGCGGGCCACCGAAAACCGAGGGATCACCGACCCGTCGCGGATTCCCCAGAAATATGACGGTTTTGGCTGCGGCGCGGTATTCTTGAGAGATATGGAACGGCGAAAAGTTGGCATTCTTGGCGCTACCGGCATGGTCGGGCAGCGATTCATCCAGTTACTGCACAAGCACCCGTGGTTCGAGGTGGCGTGGCTTGCCGCCAGCGATCGCAGCGCGGGCAAGACGTATGGCGAGGCCTGCAAGTGGAAGCTGGATACGCCGCTGCCGGCGCACATCGCGGCGATGACAGTGATGCCGAATGTCCCCGAAGGCACGCCTGAAGACGAGCTGCCCATTCCCAAGATCATCTTTGCCGCGCTGGACGCCGACATTGCGCGCGAACTGGAGCCGAAGTTCGCGGCGGCGGGGTGCGCGGTGGTGTCGAACTCCAGCGCCTTTCGTATGGTCGCGGATGTTCCCCTGGTGGTCCCGGAGGTGAACGCGGACCACTTTGCGCTGATCGAACGGCAGAGCTGGCGCAAGGAGTCCGGAGGATACATCGTCACCAATCCGAACTGCTGCGCCATCGGCCTGGTGCTGGCGCTGAAGCCGCTGGAGGAACGGTTCGGGATCGACAGCCTGTTTGTGTCGACCATGCAGGCGGTCAGCGGAGCGGGTTATCCGGGAGTCGCGTCGCTAGACATCTTGGGTAACGTGGTGCCGTTCATCAAGAACGAGGAAGAAAAGCTGCAGGAAGAGGTGGGCAAGCTGCTGGGCAGCTACACCGGCGCGAAGATCGAAATGCTGGACGCGAAGGTCAGCGCGCATTGCAATCGCGTGGCCGTGGAAGACGGGCACACCGAGTGCGTGAGCATCAAGTTCAAGCGCAAGGCGACGCGTGACCAGGTGCTGGCGGCGTGGAGCGAGTTCGCGCCGTTGGCCGGGCAGAAGCTGCCGAGCGCACCCGATCAGCCGGTTGAGTTTGACCCGAGTCCCGACCGGCCCCAGCCGCGGCTGGACAAGATGCGCGGCAACGGCATGGCCGCGACCGTGGGGCGGCTGCGCGAGTGCAATCTGCTGGACTGGAAGTTCGTGCTGACGTCTCACAACACGATTCGCGGAGCCGCCGGCGCAGCCGTATTGAACGCGGAGGTGCTGGCGCGGCTGGGCAAGCTGGATATGAAGCCAGTCCAGCGGGACGCGGTGCTGGTATGAGCGCGGCGCAACCGGCAGGCGAGGCCAGGGCCAATCTGGTGGTGATGAAATTTGGCGGCACCTCGGTGGAGGACGCCAAGGCCATGCTGCGCACGACGGCGATTGTCCGCGGGCGCCGGGAGCGCGGGCTCTCCCCCGTGGTGGTGGTGTCGGCCATGGCCAAGGTGACCGACATGCTGCTGGCCGCGGCTGCGGCTGCCGGCCGCGGCGACAAGATTGGCTCACTGGCTATTTCGGCGCGGCTGCGCAACCGGCACATCGATACGGCGGCGGCGCTGCTGTGCGGCGAGTTCTACGAATCAATCCAAGCAACCATCCGCAAGCGGTTCGATTCTCTGGACGATCTGCTGCGCGGGATCGCGGCGGTGGGCGAGCTGACTCCGCGGACCAGCGACAAGGTGGTCAGCTACGGGGAGCGGATTTCGTCGCAGATGATGGCGGCGGCTTTCGGGCAGCATGGGATGAACGGCGCGCATGTGGACGCGCGGACGTGCATCGTCACCGACGATCACTTTGGCAAGGCGGCGCCGCAGGAGGGTGCGATCGAGGCCAAGCTGACCGAACTGGTGCTGCCGCTGGTGGAGGCCGGGCAGACGCCGGTGATCGGCGGCTTTATCGGCTCCACCGCAGAAGGAATTACCACCACGCTGGGGCGCGGCGGCAGCGACTTTACCGCGGCGCTGGTGGGCGGCGGGCTGCACGCCGGCGCGATTGAGATATGGACCGACGTGGACGGGATTATGACCACCGATCCGCGCATCTGTCCGGACGCGCTGCGGGTCAAGACCATCAGCTTCGAGGAGGCGGCGGAGCTCGCGTACTTCGGGGCCAAGGTGCTGCATCCGGCCACTATCCTGCCCGCCGTCCAGAAAAGCATTCCAGTGTGGGTGCTGAACTCGCGCAACCCGGGCAACGAGGGCACCAAGATTACGGCGATGGCACCGCCGTGCGCGAGCCCGTTCAAGAGCATCGCGGCCAAGAAGCGGCTGACCATCATCGACATTGTCGCCAGCCGGATGCTGATGACGCATGGGTATCTGAAGTCCGTGTTCGATGTCTTCGACCGGTATCACTGTGCCATTGACATGGTTTCGACCAGCGAGGTGAGCATCTCGCTCTCGGTGGATTCAAACGAACGGCTGCCGGAAATTTGCGCCGAGTTGGAGAAGATGGCAGATGTGAAGCTGGAAGGGCACAAGGCGCTGATCTGCATGGTGGGTGAGGACATTCGTGGGCGAAGCGGGATTTCGGGGCGCGTGTTTTCGGCCATCCGCCATGTCAACGTGCGCATGATCTCGCAGGGTGCCAGCGAAATCAACATGAGCTTTATGATCGAGGAATCGGACGTCGAGGAAGCGATCCGGTCGCTGCATGCGGAGTTCTTTCGGGAGCCGGACCCGACCGTGTTCGATGTCGAGGCCAGGGTGGTCACGGCGAAGGCTTAGGCGGCCCTTCACTGGGGATGGCGTCGTCGCTGCTGAAGAAATCGGGAATCCGTTTGCGCATCGCTTCCAGGTCGGTGCGATCGACTGGGCCGGAAGTCACGACGTAGCGGTAGTCGGGAAGCGCGGCAGCGGCCGCAAGATCGCCGCCCAGGCCAGGGATGCGAGCCAGGCTGCGCTTGCGGCGCGCGTCCGCATCGAAGCTGAACCGATCAACGCGCGGTTGGCCGTGGATGAAGCCCGTGGAGAATTTCAGTTCGCTGCCGAGCGTTTGCGTCCAGGGGCTGCTTGCCCCCAGGTAGGACTCGACCGCGTACAGGCGGGTTTGGGCGCAATCGCCGCCGGGCAGCGACCGAGAACCGCCGAAGATCGGCGGGAGGTACGGCGAGACGATCAGAGTGCGCGGCAGATTCGCCTGGGCAAGCGAGAAGGCGAGTCCGATGTCGTGGGTCACGACGATGGCGCAGCCGGGTCCCGCGGTCTGGCGGACAAAGGCGACCACCTGCTCGGGACGGTCGTTCATGCTGGCCTTGGTGAGGCCGTAACGGCCGAGGATATGGGCGATCCCGACGGCGCTCCAGAGGGCGAAGAAGAGCAGGATGGCGTTCTGAGCGCGCGGGCGCAGGGTTCCCACGATCAGCGCGGCGGCCGAGGCGAGGACGGGGATCAGCAGCAGGCCGTTGCGTGGCTTCCCGCCCAGGCCGGTCACGGCCACCAGCAGAAAGAACAGCAGGCCGAAAACCAGCAGCGAGGCCAGGCCGCTGCCGCTTGCGTCAGTCGAAGCGCTGCGGCGCAGCAGGCGCAACCCTGCGATCGAGCCAACCACGCAGAGCGTGGCGAAGAGCAGGCCGGCCAGGATGGCCAGCGGGTGCCAGGGCAGGTAGGCCTCCGACGTGCTGATGGATTGCAGCAGTCGGAGAAAAGAGCTGACGAGGTTGAAGCGCTGGTCGCCGCTGTCGGGGATGTGCACGGCGATCATGGTGTGAAGCTGGGGCGCAATCAGCACACAGAAGACTCCGAGCATCAGCAGGGCAGGAAGCAGCAGACGCTTCCACCCCCGAGCGCGGTAACGCAGCAGCATCGCCGCGCCCAGCGCGACCACGAAGAGCAATGTGATGTAGTTGAGGTAGAAGAGGCACGCCAGCAGAACAGCCAGTGCAAGAGCTCGCACGGCGCCGAGGGTGGGGCGGGGATTGCGTGGCTGCAGGGTCGCGGTGAGGGTGATGAGGGCAAGTCCGGTCCACCAGCTATACCAGCGGAAGGTGGTGTTCCATAGCAGCAGTTGCGGGTGGAGCGTGGCCAGCAGCAGCAGGCAAAGCTGGGAGCGGGTGCGGGCGAACAGCGGAGTGACCTGGTACAGGAAGATTGCCAGCCCGGCGTAGACAAACAGACAGGGAAACAGGTCCATCCAGCGCAAAGACGGAACCACGCGGTAAGCAACGTGCGCCAGCAGGTACATGCCCGGCGGGTGGACGCCTTTTGCGGCGGTCGTGCGCAGGATGTTGGCGATGGGGCTGGTGATGAGGTCGAGCGCGGATATTTCGTCGTCGTACAGATTGCGTACTGCGAGCACGGTGACCGAGAACGCGGCAGAGACCGCGATTAAGGCGGCTGCGAGCGTGTGCGGGTTCAGCTTACGCATGAATAGAGGAGTGGGCCATGGAAGTGAAGGGCAGAGCAGTTTCACAACTACTGTACCCCGTACTCCGAAAGACCGGGGGCAAGTATCGCGCCAGCCGACTGGCGCGTCCAGATGGCCGCGGATTCGCTGAATGCTCTAGACTCTGACTATGCGAATATTGGTGCTTGGGCAGGGCAAGACCGGGAAGTTGGTCTCGGAGGTGGCGGCCGAGCGCGGCCACAGCGTGAGCGGGTTGGATGTGCTGGAGAACTCCGGCGCCGGGGCGTTGACGCCCCCGTTGGTCGCGGGGTTCGATGTGGTGATTGACTTCACCACACCTGAGGCGGTGGTGCAAAACATGCGCGCGTGCCTGGGGATGGGCGCGAAGATGGTGGTCGGCACTACCGGCTGGTACGACAAGCTGGCGGACATGCGCGCGCTGGTGGAGCGCAAGGGCGCCGGGCTGCTCTATGGGACGAATTATTCCATCGGCGTGCAGGTGATGCTGAAGCTGGCGCAGCAGATGGGTGCGTCGCTGGCGGCGGCTGGGTATAAGTTCTCGATTGTGGAGACGCACCATGTGACCAAGTTGGATAAGCCGTCGGGGACCGCGATCTCGATTGCAGAGATGGTAGAGCGTGGCGCCGGAAAGAAGATTGCGGTGCCCATCGAGTCCGTCCGCGAGGGCGACGCGAAGGGAACTCATGTGCTGGCGGCGGCAAGCGATGCGGATCGAATCATGCTGACGCACGAGATGTTTTCGCGGCGGGGGTTCGCGGAGGGTGCGGTGCGCGCGGCGGAGTGGCTGGCCGGGCGAACCGGTTGCTACGACTTCCGCGATGTGTGGGAAAAGCTTTAGCACTTCCAGAACGCCAAGTGGACGTCTGCGATCAATCGCGAGATTTGGCCGCGGTCTACTGTCTCTGGGAGGGTTGATTGGGCGGCCGACTCCTCGGCTCTTAGTCGGCACTTTTCTGCTTCGGCCAGAAACTTCTCTTTCGACCAAGCACCCGATCGCACTTCGATCAGCAGTTCGCGCTCGGGTCTCGGCAAAGTGATGCGGCCTTGTTCCATCAACTCAATGCACTCGAAGTACAGCCGGAGACAGTGCATTGCAGCTTTTGTGTCGTAGCCATAGGCGCATTCGTATTCCGGGCGAGTTCCTTTGGCGCCCTTACCCATCTCGCCGGTGATCCTGCGGAGCTGATTGCCGGCGAAGCCGAGAAACTCCATGGCCGAGGCTTTCGAGAGAAACAGCTCTGCTCTGTTCTGAATGGCCCCCCAGACTGGCGCGCTGGACGCCGTTGCGTTGGCGAATATGAAGTGGAGTGCCGTGGCATTTCCGCGAGAGGCCATCGCCGCCCATTTGTGCAGAGAATACAGGGTCAAGTCCACGTCGTCGGGGCCGTTTCGGCGCTCGTCGGTCGCTGTCGACCAAACGAAGTGCGTCTGAGGTTTCAGCCCGAGCACATCCTCCGGAGCGCCGATGAAGATGCCGTAAAGGTCCAAGTCGTCTGTGACTCCTACCTTGGCGCCATGCAACTCCGATCCTCCGACAAAGAGATGGATTAGTGACGAGATTGGCGAGAAGCCGGATCGCTCCACGTGCGCAAGTAAGGGCGTCTTCAGCATGGCAACTTTAGACATATCATGCATTTCCTCCTTGCCGACAACAAAGAAGAGCGGGAAGGTTGCGCGGGTTGGATGGCGCGCTTAACCTGTAGGTATGAGTTCAGCTACCCTTTCCGCGCCCTCGTTCACTTCGCTATCCTTCGATGAAAAGCTTGACCGGCTGGCCGAGGTAGCCGTGCGCGTCGGCCTCGGTCTGCGCGCGGGCCAGGAGTTGGTGCTGACCGCGCCGATCGAAGCGCTGCCTTTAGTCCGGCGGATTACCGACCATGCGTATCGCGCGGGCGCGCTGCTGGTGACGACGCTGTTCGCGGACGATCCATGCGTGCTATCGCGGTATCGGCATGCGCCGGATGCGAGCTTCGACTACGCACCGGTGTGGCTTCAGGACGCCATTGCAACGGCGTTCCGGAACGGCGCGGCGCGGATGGCGATTGCGGGGACGAACCCGGCGCTGCTGGCTGGGCAGGACCCGGCGAAGGTGGCGCGGGCGAATGTAGCGGCATCGAAGGCGGCCAAGCCGGCGATGGAGTTGATTACGCGCCACGAGATCAACTGGACGATTGTCGCGGCAGCGACGCCGGAGTGGGCCAAGCTGGTGTTTCCGGATGAGCCGGTGGACACGGCGGTAGCCAAGCTGTGGGAGGCCATCTTCCACGCATCGCGCATCACGGGAGACGATCCGGTGGTCGACTGGCTTGCACACGGCGCGCGGCTAAAGCAGCGTGTGGACCTGCTGAATCGGAAGCGGTATGCGGCGCTGCATTTCAAGGCAGCAGACGGCTCGACGGATTTGCAGGTCGGCCTCGCCGATCAGCATCTGTGGGCGGGCGGCGGCACCACCGCGGGCAACGGCGTCTACTGCCAGCCGAATATCCCCACCGAGGAGTGCTTCACCACGCCGCACAAGGACCGCGTCGAAGGTGTGGTTCGGGCGTCCAAGCCGCTTTCGCACCAGGGCACACTGATCGAGAATATCCGTTGCCGCTTCGAAGCCGGAAAGATTGTGGAGGCCACGGCAACCGCGGGCGAAGATATGCTGAACCAACTGATTTCAACCGACGACGGAGCGCGCCGGCTGGGAGAGGTGGCGCTGGTGCCTGCGTCATCGCCGATTGCGGCTTCGGGAATCCTCTACTGGAGCACGCTGTTCGACGAGAATGCGGCCAGCCACATTGCGCTCGGGCAGGCGTATTCGACGTGCCTGATCGGCGGCGAGAAGATGGACAACGACGCGCTGACCGCGCTGGGCGCGAACTCGAGTTTGATCCATGTGGACTGGATGATCGGGACGGCGGCGATGGATGTCGACGGGATCGCCGCGAATGGCGCGGCTGAGCCGCTGATGCGCGCAGGTGAGTGGGTCTAGCGGCCGCTACCGCTGGATCAGGCGAAGCCTGGCGCTCCGTGTTACGGTATCGGAGTGAGCAGTCAAGGCCTCAGCCCGGGGCGTCTGGAGGCGTTCTCCGACGGCGTCATCGCGGTCATCATCACCATCATGGTGCTGGAATTGAAGGTGCCGGGCCCGGACGGCCTGGCCGGGTTGCGCGCGGTTGCGCCCACCGTATTTCTTTACCTGCTTACCTTCGTGCAGATCGGGATTTACTGGGTGAACCATCACTACCTCGTCGACGAGGTCGAGACGGTCAGTCACGGCATCCTGTGGGCCAACCTGGTCTTTCTGTTCTGCCTCTCGCTGTTTCCGTTTGCAACGGATTGGATCGGCATCAAGGGGCTGTCGTCGTTTACCACGGCGCTGTACGCGGGGGTCAGCATTCTGCCAGGGCTCGGGTATTTGGGGCTGTGGATGCAGATACGGTCGCAAAGTTCGGCGCCGGCGCATGCGAGCTGGGGCAAGCAGATTGCATCCCTGTCGCTTTATATTGCGGCGATTCCGGTAGCGTTCTATCGGCCTGCGGCTTCGCTGGTGCTGATCGGGAGTGTCGCGGTGCTGTGGCTCTTGCCGCCCAAGGCTGAGGTGCCCGCAGACGGCGGAACTCGCAAGTCCCCGCGGCGGGCTGCGAAGGATTCCGGAACTCCACAGGCTGATAAAAGGTAAACTCACAGCGATGGAACTCTCTGGTTGTGGCACGGCACTGGTAACACCCTTTCTTGCCGATGGGGCAGTGGACGAGGCTTCGCTCGTCCGTTTGGTGAACTGGCAGATCGAATCGGGCATCAACTTCCTGATCCCCTGCGGAACCACGGGCGAGGCCTCGACGCTGAACGAGGCAGAGTGGCTGCGGGTCGTGGAAGTCACTGTAAACACTGCGGCGGGGCGCGTGCCGGTGTTCGGGGGATGCACGCACAATGCGACCAGCGAGGCGGTGGCGCGTGCGAAGAAGCTGAAGAAAATTTCCGGGCTCACCGGCCTGCTGACGGCGAACCCGTACTACAACCGGCCCGGGCAGGAGGGCCAGTACCAGCACTTCCGCGCCATCGCCGAAGCCGCGGAGATGCCGGTGCTCCTCTACAACATCCCTTCGCGTACGGGCGTCAATTTGGAGCCGGCGACGGTGCTGCGGCTGGCGGAGATCAAGAACATTGTGGGCATCAAGGAGTCGAGCGGCAACGTGGCGCAGATTACGGAATTGTTGACGCAGGTGCCGCGCGGTTTCAAGGTGCTCTCCGGCGACGACGGCATGACGCTGCCGGTGATCGCGCTGGGCGGCGCCGGGCTGGTTTCGGTGACGTCGAACGCGATTCCCGCGCCGATGGCGCAGATGGTTAGGGCAGCGCTGGCCGGCGATTGGGGCCCCGCGCGCGCGATCAATGCGAAGTACGTGGCGCTGATGAAAGCGCACTTCTCTGAGCCGAGTCCCGCGCCGGTGAAAGCGGTGTTGGCACTGATGGGGCGGATTGAGGACAAGCTGCGACTGCCCATGGTCCCAGTGACGGCGGCGACGCGGCAGAAGCTGGAGAAGCTGCTTGCCGAACTGGGGTTGCTTGCCAACGCCCCGCCCGGCAGTGGAAGCGTGGGGACGTCCTAGATGGCTTGGAAATTAATTTGGTGCATTGTGCTGCTGTCGGGTTCTCTGGCGAACGCGCAGTCCAACTGGGCCACCGCTCGGGTGCACGAGGTTGACTACCAGCATCAAGTCCGGAACGCTGCTCTGACTCCCGAGCAGAACCTTGGCTTGCGTGCGGCATTGGGCGGCGCATTAAAGGGATGCGCGGACTTCAAAGGTATCGACAATTTGCCATACGGTGACATGCGCATCGAGAAGGTTTCACTTGGAGCCGATAGCAACGGCTATGCCGTTCAGGCAATCGGGAACTGCTTGTGCGGAGCAACGGGCAATTGCGCTTTCTGGTTGTTTGACAGCCAAATGCATTTGCTTCTCACTGACGAGGCACAGGGTTTCGCAATATTGTCTCAAAGCACAAACGGTATGCGCGATATTGTGTTTTCGCTGCATGACTCCGCCTTGGATTCCGAACACACGCTGTTCAAGTTCGATGGCAGGCAGTATGTTCGTCACATGTGCGCTGATGTGCACTATGCCCTGGAACCTGAGCAAAACCAGAAAAATCCAACGGTAACCTTGCATCCGTGCACTGGCGGCTAACAAGAACTACTAAGGAATCCCGTGAGCCTATCCAATCTCGAAGAGAAAATTGACGCTTTCTTCGCCGCGGGCGCTGCTGCAGTTGGCGACAAGGAAGCGCTCGCGGCGTTTCTGGAACTGCGCGCGGCGCTGGAAGCGGGGACGCTGCGGGCGGCGGAGCCGGATGCCGCGGCGGCGACTGGCTGGCGCGTCAACGCGTGGGTGAAGCGCGGAATTCTGCTGGGGTTTCGCCTGGGCGCTCTGACGGAGATGAACGGTGTTCATCAGGCGGGCGGGTCGATTCTTAGCTTTGTGGACAAGGGGACGTATCCGGCGCGCAGGTTCACGCCGGAGGATGGCGTGCGCATTGTGCCCGGTGGAAGCTCAGTGCGGTCGGGCGCGTTTGTTGCGCGGGGCGTAGTGATGATGCCGCCTGCGTATGTCAACGCGGGCGCGTACGTGGACGAAGGCACGATGGTGGATTCGCACGCGCTGGTGGGCTCCTGCGCGCAGATTGGCAAGCGCGTGCATCTGTCGGCGGCGGCGCAGATTGGCGGCGTGCTGGAGCCGGTGAACGCATCGCCGGTCATCATCGAGGACGATGTGCTGGTCGGCGGAAACACCGGCGTTTACGAAGGCACCATCGTACGCAAGCGCGCGGTGCTGGCAGCGGGGACGATTCTGACGCGGGGCACGCCGGTGTACGACGTGGTGAAGGGCGAGATTCTGAAGGCGACTGCGGAGGCGCCGCTGATGATTCCCGAGGGCGCGGTGGTGGTTCCGGGCTCGCGCGCAGTGACCGGTGGCTACGGCAAGCAGATGGGGCTGAGCGTCTACACGCCGGTGATCGTGAAGTACCGCGACGAGAAGACCGACCTCTCGACAACCCTCGAAGAGGTGTTGCGGTAAGTGATTAGTCCCCGATCACGTACTTTGCGACATGCTGGAATCGTATGTATGCTGTTCGCGTTGGCGCCGCTGCGCGCAGTCGGCCAGGATGGATGGTTCAAGAAGTATGAGGCACGGCTGGCGGCAACCCTGAACGAACAGCCGCACTGGGCCACACCGCTGGTAACGACCAACCCGCGGGTGGAGGAAGACATCCGCACGGATTTCGTGCGCCAGTCGCTCGCGGGCGGCCAGCAGACCTGGAACTACGGCAACACCAAGGGACTGCAGATAGTGCCTTTCCGGTGGGTCGAACTGCGGTTCAGCCCGCCGCCGTTCATCGCGCACACCAACCCCAAGGTCGAGGATGGCTTCGGCGACGTAGCATTTCGCGCCAAGGTCCGCCTCTACGGAAGCAACGAGGACCATCGGAACGCAATCGTCACAGCTCTGCTGGGGGCGAGCGTGCCGACCGGCAAGAGCGGCAATGGAAGCTGCTGCGCGATTCTGACGCCGACGCTGGAGGCGGGCAAGGGATTCGGCAAGTTCGATGGGGTCACATCCTTCGGCGGATCGCTTCCGGTGACGAATGTGGCGAAGCTGGGACGTCAGTTCGTCTGGAACAACGCGTTGCAATACCATACGCCGGGGCTGGTGTGGTTGCAGGTGGAGACCAATTCGACGTTCTACTACGGCGGTTCGAACGATGGGAGGCAGCAGACGTTTGCCACGCCGGGCCTGGCTGTGAGCCGCATTCCGCTAGCTCGCAGCACCGCAGTCGTGAAGCTGACACTGACGCTGGCAGTGGGCGAGCAGATCGCGCTGACGCACTTCAACACCTACAACCATTCGCCGATCTTCTCGGCGCGCTTTCGCTTCTGATCGCGGGGCGCGCTTACGGCTTCGGCTGGTTCAGCGGCTTGCGCGCGAAGTGGTACAGGCTGAAGGCGAGCAGCGCGAACATCACCACGGTGACCCAATCGTGATACATCGGATTCTCATGGCTGAAGTGGAAGAAGTGCCAGTGACCGCCGCGTGACTCGGAGAAGCCCTTTCCCAGTTCCGCGCACACGCCGAGCAATCCCACGATGCCGCCCGCGGCGATCAGGCCGGACGCATACAGGCTGCCGGAAGATATCTCGCTCTCGGCTTCCGCTTCACCGCCGCGCTTGGCTGCTTCTTTGGCCAGGGCGCGGTCGACCATCCAGCGCATAACACCACCGACGAAGATAGCCAGTGTCGTCGCGATGGAGAGATACGCGCCGACCGCGAAGGTGAGCGAGCGAATGCCCAGCAACTCCACCACGATCACCAGCGCCACGCCCAGCAGCACCAGCGTCCACGGCAGTTTGCGCGAGAGGATGCCGTTGATCACGGTGGCCATCAAGCGGCCTTGTGGCGCGGCTGCCCGCTCGCTGCCAATGCCCTGAATCCACTGGACTTCAATCTGCCCGGTTGCCGGGTTGTAAAGGTATTTGCCGTCCTGCAACACATTGGAGCCGATGGCATTCAGCAGGATGTACTGGCTTGCACCGGTCAACTCCTGGTGGCTCTGGTTATCTCCCGGCGCGGTCAGTTCGATGCGATCGCGCGTGAAGCCGCCCTGACTTTGCACGCCGTCAGGAAGGTGCGCGAGCGAGAGCGCGATCGGTGCCGGCATCCGCTGGAACTGCTCATAGGCGCGGTTCATGGCGTTCAGCGTAGCTCCGATGGAGAAGATGCAGACCATGACGCCGAAGATCAGCGCCACCTGCTGCTTCCACGGCGTCGAGCCGACCAGGTAGCCGGTCTTCAGGTCCTGGCTGGTGTCGCCCGCGTTGGAGGCCGCAATGCAGACCACGCCGCCCACCGTAATCGCCAGCGCGCCAAATGCAGGCGCGGTCCAGCCCTTGACCAGGAAGATCGCTGCCGTTGCCATCAGCGTCGCGATGGTCATGCCGGAGACGGGCGACGCAGACGACCCGACGATGCCGACGATGCGCGCCGACACCGTAACAAACAGGAATCCGAACACGACAATCATCAGCGAAGCAGCCAGGTTCGCCAGTGGTCCGACATATGCGCCGGGAACCGGCTTGAACTGCAGGAACAGGAACATCAGCACAATCAGCACCAGGCTTCCGCCAATCACCACGCTGGGGGGCAGGTCGTGTTCAATGCGCGAGCGCACGGCCGTGCCCGCCTTGGCCGCGCCTTTCTTGAAGCCCTGGGTCAGTGCGCTGACGATGGTCGGCAGCGTACGGACGAGCGTGATCAGGCCGGAACATGCGACGGCGCCGGCGCCCATGGGCCGAACATACGCTCGCCACAGGTCCGAGGGCGACATCTGATTAATGGGAACAGTCCCGGGATAGAGCGGCCCCGCAAGATGCGAGCCGAAGAAGTAGATGGCCGGCATCAGCACCAGCCAGGAGAAGACGCCTCCGGCAAACATGATGGCGGCCACGCGCGCGCCGATGATATAGCCCACGCCCAGATACTCCGGCGTGCAATCGGAACGGATGCTGCCGCCTTTCAGCAGATGTTGCGCGCCGATGTCGAAGTCGCGCTTTGGCTCGTCCGGCCACAGGCCGAAAAGGCTGCTGTTCTGGAAGAGGGTGTAGAGGCCGCCCAGGCCGAGGCCGAGAAAGACACGGGAAGCGAGACTGCCGCCGCGCTCGCCGGCGATCAGAACGTCGGCGCAGGCGGTGCCTTCGGGGTAGGTCAAGGTGCCGTGCTCTTCCACGATCAACTGCCGCCGCAGCGGAATCATGAATAGTACGCCCAGCCATCCGCCGAAGAGCGCCAGCGCAAAGATGCGCGAGGATTCGAGATCGAAGCCGAGGAACACCAGCGCCGGCAGCGTAAAGATCACGCCCGAGGCAATCGACTGGCCCGCGTTGCCGGTCGTCTGCACGATATTGTTCTCAAGGATGCTGGCGTCGCGCAGGCCAAACACCCTGGCAACGTAGCGCATGATCGAGATGGAGAGAACCGAGATGGGAATGCTGGCCGCCACCGTCAACCCGGCGCGCAGGCCCACGTAAACCGTGACCGCACCGAACAGCACACCGAAGATCGCGCCCAGTAGAAGCGCACGGACGGTCAACTCCGGGCGCGTTTCGGTCGCGGGAACAAAGGGCTTGAAGGCGGATTTGACTGGGGCTGCGGTGGCCATCGGTGCGTGTTCTCCCGTGTAAATACGGCGTTAACGGCTTCGATGGGAGTGTATCAGCGGCAGCGGGGTTTCGCGCTGCGGACACATTCACGCTAGCGAACCGCCCCGCAACCGTTTATACTTTTCCCATCGGCGCGGCCCAAGCGGCCTGGAGCGCCGTGCGAGCGAGGTGCATCTTCAGCGCAAGTCTGAATGAGAGTACGCTCCCTGTTTCACCCGGTGCCGCGCCAGGCATAGGCGCCGGACCGGACGACGGTCGCCCTCGTGGTCGTTTGCTGCATCGTCTGGCTGGACACCTAAGCTCCTCGTTTTGGTCGGTCACAGACGATTTCGTCACGACGGCGTTCCCGTCGGACTGCCGTGTTTGCAGCGGCCCGCTGCTGCGTTCCACACTCCTGCCCATCTGCGATAGCTGCCGGGCGTCAGTCCCCAAACAAACCGATGCACTGTGCGGGCGCTGCGGCGAGGCTCTCGACATCGATATGGAGAGCGCGCAGTTTGCCGGGCAACTGCCGGCGGAAGGGCTGCTCTGCTACGCCTGCCGCGCCGTGCCGCCGATGTTCGAGCGGGCCGTCGCCTACGCCGTCTATCAGGATGAGTTGCGCGAGATGGTCCATCTGCTGAAGTACGAGCGGATGCGGGGCGTGGCCAAGTTGCTGGGCGGAATGCTCGCCGAGGCCATCCTGACATTGCCGGCGGAAGCGGCGCGCGAACTGACAGTGGTCGCGGTGCCGTTGTTCCCGGCCAAACAGCGCCAGCGCGGCTACAACCAGGCGGAGTTGCTGGCCGACGCAGCGATCGCCGAACTGCGGACGGCGGTCCCGGAGTGGAAGTTGCAACGCGTGAGCGGAGTGCTGGCGCGGCGCCGCGACACCAGGAGCCAGTTCGAGTTGAACCCGCACAGCCGGCGCAGGAACCTGGAAGGCGCATTCGAGGCCGATGCGAGCAGGCTCACACCCGGCTGCGAGGTGCTGCTGGTGGACGACATCTACACCACCGGCGCGACCGCCCGCGAGTGCGCGCGTGTGCTGCGGCGAGCGGGTGCGCGCAAGGTTTGGGTGGCCACGCTGGCCCGCGCGCAGACTCCGCGGGTCGCGCTGTGGGACGGCGCTGGAATGCATGCGGCGCAGGGTTTCGGATAGAGACAGCAGCCTTCAACCTTCAGCGATGGGATCGCAACGGATCGGCAACCGGAGGATTTCAGCAATGCAAGCGTCGCACATGTCGCAAAAGATGCGGAAGCAGCGGGCACAGACGAGCCGGCACGCGGGACACCACGGCCCTCCGCGGCTGACCACGGAGTTGGATGTGCGCATCGGCGTGTTTCGCCAGCCAGCCATGCAGACGCCGGTGCTGGTGCTCAATGCGTCCTACGAGCCGATCAACATCTGCGGCGCGCGGCGGGCGCTGGTGCTGGTGCTGAAGGGCGTTGCCCGCACCGAGGAGGAGCAGGGCGCGGTGCTGCACGCGGCGCGCCTCAGCGTGGCCATGCCGAGCGTGATCCGGCTGCTGGAATACCGCAGGATTCCGCACCAGACGCGGGCGCTCTCACGCAAGAATATTCTGCTGCGCGACCGCAACGCGTGCCAGTACTGCGGCGTGGTGCTGACCGCCAGCGAGCTGACGCTGGACCACGTGGTCCCGCGATCGCGCGGCGGCGCATCGACCTGGGAAAACCTGGTTGCGTGCTGCCACGACTGCAATCGCAGGAAGGGCAACTCGCTGCTGCACGAACTCACTGACATGAAGCTGCAGCGCGAGCCGCGTTCGTTCAGCCTGCATACCTCGCGCCACATCATGCGCATGATCGGCTCGGCCGACCCCAGTTGGCGGCGCTATCTTTACTTCGAGTCGGAACCGGCCGCCTAGATACTTCGTGCCGATCTCGACCGCTTCGACGAAGACGCCTCACTTCGGCGGCGCGGTGGGTGGCTGGCCGTTGTTCTGGTCGGGAGTCTGGCCGTCGGGCGTGTGCTTGTTGGTGATGTCCTCGCCGTTGTAAATGATGCGGATGTTGGAGTGGAACTGCTTGTACTCGGTGTAGTGGATCACTGAGCGCAGGTGGATGTCCTCGCTCAGCGTCCCCGCAGCCGCTGCAAAATGCAGCTCGCCTTCGGCCTTGGTATAGGTGGGGAACCAGTACTTGCCGTCGACCTGCTCGTAGTAGGTGGTAAAGGGCGGCTGCAGGTCCTCGTGCCCGGGCCGGGTCACCTGGGGAACGGTCTTGCCGTTGATCAGGACGATCTCCAGATCCTGCTGATCGACCCAGATCTTGCCCTGGAAGTAGTGCTTGTTTTTCTCCAGCACCTTGGGGCCGGCCTGGAAGACGTAGGTGTCCAGGTCATCGACCTTTTGCCGGCCCAGGTAGGTGATGTCGTAGTGGGGCAGGTCCTCGGTGGTCAGGATGAAGGGCAGCCGGTGCTCGATCTCGTCGAAGTCGGCGGGGGTCATCATCACGCCGTTGTCGCCGCTGTCCAGGGTGTTCGGCGGAGCGAAGACCACGTGCTCCTCGCGCTTGCCGTCTTTGTCGAAGACGACATCGGTGACCTGCTGGTACTCGCCGATCACCTTGCCGCTGTCATCGTCAATGTTGTCGACCTTCACCGACTGGCGGAAGGTGTAGCTGTCGCGCGCCTGCTTGAACTCGGCCTCGCGCTCCCCGAACTTCTTGATGATCTCGTCGGTCGAGAGGCCCTTGGGCGGCGCAGGGTCGAGCGGGCCGAAGCCGCTTTGCGCGCACGCAGCCAGCGGTGCTGCAAGAGCGAGGGCGAGCAGAGCGGCGTTCTGACTGGCGAACAGTTTCATAGTCTCTAGGCTCCAGCGACTTACCGTATTAGACGATGAATTGCCGTTTTGGGGCTACTCGCGCTCCCCGTGAGGCAGTCCGTCAGGGCGTAAGCGATTTCTTCCGCGCAGCTTCAAACTCGTCGCCGGGCCGCCAGGAGATGGTGGTGGGAGCGGTGATGGCCTCCCAGCCCAGTTCCAGGCCGAAGCGGGCCAGCTTGGCGTTCCCGGTGAAGTCCATGTCCGGCGTGTAGTTATCGGAAAAGTTGTGGTAGCGGTGCGCCGTGTAGTCGTCTTCTTTGGCCAGGCCCCAGGCGGCGTCGTGGCCTCTAAACAGGGTGCCTTCACCGATGGAGAAGGCGGGAACGCCGGCGCGCGCCATGGAGAAGTGGTCCGAGCGGTAGTAGTGGCCGGCCTCGGGGTGCGCGTCGGCAACGATCGCCATCCCGAAGCGGGCCGCGGTGGCCTCGACCGTGGGATAGAAGCTGGTGCGTTCGGAGCCGCCGACCGAGGTCTCCAGCGGCTCGCCGAAGGGCTGAATCGCGTCGTAGTTCAGGTCGAGTGCGATCTGCCCGGCGGGGATGGGCGGGTGCTGGCCCAGGTATTCCGAGCCCAGCAGGCCCTGCTCTTCCGCGGTGACCGAGGCGAAGATGACGGAGTGCGCCGGCTGGCCGGGCATGGACGCCCACGCCCGCGCGAGTTCCATGATCATGGCGCAGCCGGTGGCGTTGTCCACCGCGCCGTTGTAGATGTTGTCGCCGGGCATGCCGGGGACGAAGCCGAGATGGTCGTAGTGCGCGGTGTAGAGCACGGCCTGGTCTTTTATCGCGGGCTCAGTGAACGTGTCTCCGGCGATGTGCCGGTCGGCTTCGCTGATCGCGGGCGGTGCGTTGACCCCGGGCAGAATCCCGATGACGTTGGGAGACTGATACGGGCGCACGGTGGATTCGATGTGCGCCTTCAGGCGGACGGGCAGCTCGACGGCCTTGAATCCGCGCTTGCCGGCGGCGTCGATCTCGGCGTCTGTACTGCCGAGGCCAGCAGCTCCGAAGAGTTTGTCAGAAATGTCATGGTGGATCCACGCAGCCGCGGCGACCTGCGGGTTGGTGTCCGAGGCGAGGAAGGTCTTCTCGCCGGAGCCCGAGTTTTGGACGACCGACCAGGGGTAGCTGGCGAGGTCGGTGCGATGGATAATCAACGCCCCGATGGCTCCGCGGCGGGCGGCTTCCTCGTACTTGTAGGTCCAGCGGCCGTAGTAGGTCAGGGCCTTGCCCGCGAAGAAGTTGGGATCGTCCGACGGCGGATCGCCGACTATGACGAGCACGACCTTCCCTTTGACATCGACGCCCGCGTAGTCGTCCCACTGGTACTCCGGCGCGGTCACTCCGTAGCTGACAAAGACGATAGGCGCGTCAATGTCGACCACCGGCGTGTGGCGCGGGTTGTTGACCACGTAATCCGCCCCGAAGCGGAGCGCCATGGCCGGGCCCGCCTTCCCTGTTCCGCTGGGTGCCAGCACAAAGGTGGTGGCGTCGCGCTTCACCGTCATGCCGAAGAAGTCGATCTGCTGGAAAAACGTCCCGTTGTCGCCGCCGGGCTCAAGGCCTGCCAGTGCGAACTGGGTGGCAATGTATTTGGCGGCCAGATCGCCTCCGCGCACCCCGGGCCCGCGGCCCTCCAGCAAGTCGTCGGCGAGGAACGCATCGTGGGCGCGAATCCGTTCGGCGTCGATGGACGCCTCCGCAGCCTTGACTGCCGGCGGAATAGTCACGGGCGGCGCGGCTTTTTGGGCGAGCAACGGGCTGGCGACGAGCGTGGCTGCGAATACGAGAGCGAGCTTATGCAAGGTGACTCCTTGAGTCAGTGGTTCTGAGAATTCTAGTTTACGCGGATGGTGAGCAGGGTTGGGCGCACGCTTGTGAGCGGGGCACTCGGTTGGGCGGTCGTGAGAGTTAGACTGGCGGGATGAAGAGATTTGGGCTGGGTTGCGTTGCGATTCTGTGTGGCCTGGTTTGGGCCGGGCTGGGTGCCGATGTGGCGGCAGGGCAAGGTGCGGCGGCCAAGCGGCCAATGACGTTTGCCGACCTGATGGCGATGAAGCGCGTGAGCGATCCGCAAATCTCGCCCAGCGGCAAGTGGGTGATGTTCTCCGTAACCGACGTCTCGCTCGAAAAGAACACCAAAGTCAACCACCTCTGGGTGGTGTCCATGGCAGGTGGCGCTGAGCGGCAGATTACATTTGCGGATGGCGAGTCGAATGGCCGGTTTTCACCAGACGGCAAGTGGATCTCATTGACTCTTAAGGACCAGATTGCTGTGACGCCGTGGAATGACGCGCAGGGAACGATTGGCTTTGACGTTGCGAGCTATCTCCGGATTACGAACATCCCCGGCGGGGCGGATGGGGCCATCTGGTCGCCGGACTCCAAACGCCTGCTCTTTACCGCGCAGGTCTACCCGGAGTGCAGCGTCCAGGGTGGCGACGCCGCTCTGAAACAGATCGAGCCCTCTGACGGCAAGGCAATCGTCGGCGGCAGCCTCGCCCTCTTTGCTTGGAAGAATCTGGAACCGGCCACATGGGCGGACGAGGATGCCTGCGATAAGGCGAAAGATGCCGCAGCGGATAAGACGCCGGTTAAGGGCCAGGTTTGGGATGGGTTGCTCTACCGGCACTGGGACCACTACACGGGCCAGAAACGCACGCACATCCTCGCCGTGGACGCGGATGGGCAGAACGTCCGCGACCTGACACCGGCAAGCGCCGTCGGCGATGCGGAGACACCGACATTCTCGCTCGGAGGGACACAGGATTATGCATGGGCTCCGGACTCCAAAGAGATTGCGTATGTGACGAATCTCGATCCCGTCCCGGCGGCGTCGACCAACAACGACGTCTTCACCCTGAGACTCGACGAGCCGGGGGCGAAGGCGGTGAAGGTGTCGACCAGCCCGGGGAGCGATGATGAGCCGGAGTATTCGCCGGATGGGAAGTACCTGGCCTTCCGCTCCCAGGCGCGCAATGGGTTTGAGTCGGATCGGTTTCGGTTGATGTTTGTTGCGCGGGTGATTGTGTCAGCGGGTCAGCAAGCCAGGGGGCGCGAGTGGTCGGAGCCTGGGGAACTGATGCCGAAGTTCGATAACTGGGTGGATGAGTTTGCGTGGACTCCTGATAGCGCTGCGATTGTGTTCACAAGTGGCGAGCACGGTACGGAATCGGTTATTAGCTGCAATATTCCCATTCCAGGCGGTCTGTCTCAAGGTGGTCCCACCGTCTGGCTTGCTGGCGGCGAATACAGCGATATCCGAGTGGTAGAAAGAAGCGCCCGAAAGGGCGGAGTTCGTATCACCGACGATTGGGTTGTTGCAGATTTGATGAGCGTGTCTGCGCCGACTGAAGTTGTAACATTCAACGCGGGCATGCTCGGACACAGCTTCTATGACGAGAATGTTGCTACGCTGCCAGGTTACCTCGATCCTATGGAAACGGGAGAGTTAGTCGAGCCAGGGCCGGAGTCTATTGACGGTAAGAGAGCGCTCACTCATCTTAATGACCCCGCTTTGGCTCGTCTGGCGCTCTCAAGTCTGGGCTATTTCTGGTTCACCGGTGCCGATGGAACGAAGGTTGAGGGGTTCCTGCTGAAGCCGCCGGGGTTTGATCCGGCGAAGAAGTATCCGGTGAAGTTCCTGCTGCACGGCGGGCCGCAGACCGCCTGGGGAGATGCGTGGAGCTTCCGCTGGAACTTTGAGCTGATGGCTGCGAGCGGCTATGTTGTGATCGGTATCAACCGCCGCGGATCGACCGGCTACGGGCAGAAGTTCGTCGATGAAGTCAGCGGCGATTGGGGCGGCCGCGCGTACGAGGACCTGATGAAGGGCCTCGACTACGCCGAAGCCCACTACTCCTTCATAGACAAGACGCGCGAGTGCGCGCTCGGGGGCAGCTATGGCGGCTACATGGCGAACTGGATCCTGACGCATACCAACCGCTTCAAGTGCATCGTGACCCATGACGGGCTGTACGACCCGGCCAGCGCGTATGGCGATACCGAGGAGATGTGGTTCAACGAGTGGGAGTTCCGCACGCCCGCGGACTACCCCAAAGGCTGGGATGGATTCCCGCCCGACCCCAAACAGTCCGCAGCCGGCCATCCCGCCGAGCCTTGGCGCTATCAGAATCTCCCTGCGGACCAGGACCCGTTCCGCAAATGGTCCCCGATGCGCTTCATCCAGAACGCGAAGACGCCGACGCTGGTGATCCACTCGCAGAAGGACTACCGGCTGGATGTGTCGCAGGGGATGGAGTTGTTTACGGCGCTGCAGCGGCTGGGTGTGCCGTCGAAGTTTCTTTACTTCCCGGACGAGGGCCACTGGGTGCTGAAGCCGCAGAACTCACAGCTTTGGAACGAGGTGGTCGGCGATTGGTGCGACCGCTGGACGCACACCAACGCCTACGCGGAGACGAAATAGCCGTGCCCTTCCAGCGGGCCAAGATACGCGAGCCGCTGAGCGAGGCGGCGCTGTTCGTGTACGCCGTCGGCATGCTCGCCCGCCGCATGCGGACGGAGCGCGAACTACGCCGCCTGATGCAGCGCCGCGCCGAGCCGGGAGACGAGGGCACGCGGGCCATGGACGCGGTGGTCGCCCGGCTGAAGGAACTGAATTACCTCAGCGACCCACGCTTCGCCGCAGACTACACGCGCCTGCGCAAGGAAAATGAGAAGTTCGGGCCGCGGCGCGTCCAGCAGGACCTGGCGGCGAAGGGTGTGGCTTCGGAAACGGTGGGCGCGGCGGTGGGCGCGGCCTACGCGGACGTGGACGAGGTGGCGCTGGCGCGCGAGTACGTGGCCCGCAAGCGGATGAAGCAGCCCAGCGGTGAGAATGCGCGCAAGGAGTCGGCGAAGGTGATGGGACGTCTGCTGCGCGCGGGGTTCTCGGCGGGGACGGTCTTCAAAGTGCTGCGCGAGTGGGGCGTCGAGGTAGAAGAAGTAGACGTCGATATGGAGGAAGACGCGAGCTCTGATTAAACGGAACGCAGCACGCGCACCGGGATCAGGAAGATGGCGGTGATCAGTTCGAAGACGCCCCGAACCGCAATGCCGGCCAGGCGGAAGGGCAGCGTGATCAGCCAGACAATCGGGTAGAGCAGGAGCGCGGCGAGGGCGACCGGCCAGCAGAGAACGAGCAGGATGCAGAAAAGAAGCAACTTGATCATTGGGTCCTTTCGGCGGGCGCGTTTTGCCCGATGCGGCCGTCAAGAAGAGAATACGCGGGTGAGGCGGCGGAGGTTCCGTGGAAGTGATGGAAGTCGAGCGCGTGGTAGCGGTGGACTGGTCGGGCGACCGCAGCGCGGCGGGGCAGCGGAGGAAGATCTGGGCAGGCGTTTGGACGGCGGACCCGCGTGGGCGGGTGCTCGGCGGACGGGTTGCCCTGGAGAGCGACAAGACTCACGAAGAGTGGCTTGCATGGCTCTCCGCGCGGGTTGCCGAAACGCCGCGAATGGTGGTTGGAGTGGATTTCTGCTTCAGTTACCCAGAGTGGTTTGTGAAGGAAAAAGGAGCACGAACCGCGCCGGAGTTTTGGAACATCGTCGCACAGCAAGCTGAGCACTGGCTGAGGCTTGAATGCGAAGATGCGCGGTTCTGGGGGCGAAAGGGAACGCTGCGCGATGGAAGAATCCCGCCGGAGTTTCATGGCGAGCGCAGAGAGCGGATGTTTCGGCTGGCCGATCTGGCATGCAAGGTGCAGGGAAAGATTCTGGATCCGTCGCAGGCGGCGAAGGTGAGAGGCATCGCACCCAAGTCGCCGTTTCAGATTGGCGGAGCAGGGGCGGTGGGCACCGGGACGCTGCGGGGGATTCCGGTATTGCCTCGCTTAGTGAAAGCTGGATTCAGCGTCTGGCCCTTCGCTGCGACCCGGTTGCCAATGCTGGTGGAGATATATCCGCGGCTGCTTACAGGTGTGGTGAAGAAAGGCAATTCCGATGCAAGGAAGGAGTATCTTGCGAACAAGCAGCGGAACGATGTGGCATATGCCGCGTTGCCGCAAGAGGTGGTTAAGGAAGCGCTGCGGGGCGAGGATGCCTTCGACGCTTTGGTTTCGGTGATGGAGATGGCGGCCCGACGAGGCGATTTTCGCCGGTTGAAACAAGCCACCGACGCGACCACCCTGCTGGAAGGCGCAGTGTGGGGCGCGAAGACCGAGCAGTAACGCCTGCAAATGCAGGAATTGGAACGGGAGGGTTGACTGGGATGAAGGCGAATCTGATCACGTTGGCAATGTTGCTGGTGGCATTGGTGTGGTTGGGAATGCATGCGTCGCTGGTGGAGTGGACCGGTGTCAAGGTGGTGGGCGCGGTGATTGCCGGCGCGGCGATTGTGGGGCTGGTGCTGGCGCGGCTCCAATTGGGGGCGTCTTTCTCGGTCAAGGCGAAGGCGAAGAAGCTGGTGACCACCGGGCTGTACTCAAAGATCCGGAATCCAATTTATTTGTTTGGCGCATTGTTCCTGCTCGGCATGGCGATGGTGCTGGAGAACTGGATCTTGCTGGCGTTCGTGGTGGTGCTGGTGCCGGTGCAGATCGTTCGCGCGCGCAAAGAGGAGCAGGTGCTGCGCGACGCATTCGGAGAAGAGTACGAGCGCTATAAAGCGGGCACCTGGTTTTAGGGTTTCGCCGATATACTAACCCTGTCAGTTGCAAGCAGATGGTGGGAGCCGGCACCCGCGCAAGCAGCAGCAGACCGGTGCAGGCGAACGGCCAGGGGACGATGGGTTCTCGATGATCGAGACGTTAGGGACGAAGGCGACTTTCGCGGAGCGGTTGCGGGCGCATCTAGCCATCGCGCGACTGGACCACTCGATCAAGAACCTGTTTGTGCTGCCCGGGATTATTGTGCCGCTCAGCATCTATCCCAAGCTGCTGAATGCGCGGATGGGTGTGACACTGCTGTGGGCGTTGGTGTCCATCACCCTGGTGGCGTGCAGCAACTACGTGATCAACGAGGTGCTGGACGCGCCTTTCGACCGGCTGCATCCGACCAAGAAGAACCGGCCGGCGGCGCTTGGACTGGTCAACATCCCGCTGGCTTACGTCCAGTGGATCGCAATGATGCTGGCAGGCGTCGCGATCGGCTGGAGGATCTCGAAGCCGTTCGCCGCGACCGCGCTGGTGCTGTGGCTGATGGGGTGCGCGTACAACATCCGGCCGCTGCGGACCAAAGACGTGCCCTACCTGGATGTGCTGACCGAAAGCGTGAACAATCCGCTGCGCATGCTGCTGGGGTGGTACGCAGTGGCGGCATGGCTGGTGCCGCCGCTCAGCCTGCTGATGTCCTACTGGATGATCGGCTGCTACTTTATGGCGCTGAAGCGGTTCAGCGAACTGCGCGAGATTGGCGACCATGATGTGGCTGGGTCCTATCGCGCCAGCTTCAAAAGGTATACGCAGGAATCGCTGCTGGAGAGCGTGGTGTTCTACGCGTCGACGGCGATGCTGTTCTTCGGCGCGTTCGTCATCCGCTACAGGATTGAGCTGCTGCTGGGGTTTCCGCTGGTCGCGGTGGTCATGGCGATCTACTTCAAGCTGTCGTTCGAGCCGCACTCGGCGGTGCAGCATCCGGAGAAGCTGTATCGCGAGCCTCGCCTGATGGCGTGGTTTGCGGCGACCGTGGTGGTAATGGTGCTGCTGCTGTTTGTGCGGCTGCCCTGGCTGGAGAGGATCTTTATTCCGACGATCCCCGTGGTCCAGCCGAACCGCGGAACGGCTTCGGTTTCGCTTGCGGCTCCATTGCGAGTTGAGGTCCGGGGCTGATGGCGGACACAGCAGCGAAGCCGGCGATAGCGAAATGCGGGCTGGCGCGGGTGATGTTGGTGGTGTTTGTGTGCGCGACGGCGGCGATGTCGCTGACATGGTCGCACGCCAAGCTGATGTCGCAGGACGAGATGTACGAGTTCCAGACCGACAGCGTGCGCTCGCTGGCGGAGTTGGTTCATATTCAAACGACGTGGCCCATCTCGCTGGACCCGCTGCTGTACCACGCGCTGTCGCACGCGGCGATGCAGGCGTTCGGGACGCGTGCGTTGGCGCAGCGGTTGCCGGCGCTGGCCGGATTTCTGCTGATGCAGGTGTGCCTGTTCTTCTTCGTGCGGAATCTGGTTGGCGGTTCGGCAGGCGAGCGCGCGGGCGCCGTGGCGGCAGCCTTCCCGGCGGTGACGGCTACGTTGTTCTATGCGGTCGAAGGGCGGCCGTATGGCTTAATGCTGGGACTGTATGCACTGGCCCTGTGGTGCTGGCAGGTGGCAACAAGACAGTCGTCAGTTGGCAGTTCGCAGTTGTCGGAAAAGGTAAAAGGCCGCGGCTGGGCGCTGCTGGGGCTGGCGCTAGCCATCGCGGGGACGGTCAACGCGCACTACTTCGGAATTCTGCTGCTGGTCCCGGTGTGCGCGGCGGAGGCGTGGCGCACGCTGGCGCGGCGGCGCATCGGGCTTCGCATCGATTGGCCGATGGGCGCGGCGATTGCCGTGGGCATGGCGGGTTTTCTGGCGACGCGGCCGTTTCTTGAGGCTGCCGGGGAGTTTCGCAAGAACTATTACAACGGCGGCTCAGTCGGCCTGCACGACATCACGCGGGCGTACCGCGCGATCTTCGTCAACTACACCCAAATGCCGATCGGCGCGCAGCATGCGTGGATGGTGGCGCTGGTGGTGTTTGCGGCGGCGCTGGTATGGGGATGCTGGCGCGTTCGGCGCACGGTGGAGTCAGCCGAGTGGGTGCTGGTGCTCGCGCTGGCGGCGCTGCCGTTTTGCGGATACCTGTTGGCGCGGTTTGTAACCCACTCCATTGAAGTGCGCTACGTGCTGGGCGCGGTGGTCGCGATCTCCGCCATGCTCGCGCTTGCCCTCAGCCCGTGGCTCAAACGCGATGCGGTGTTCAACGCGGCGCTGGTGCTGCTGGGGTTGGGGATTGTGTGCGGCAGCGCGGTGCGCATCCACGCAGAGCAGCAGAAGACATCGGCGCGGCTGGCGAGCCTGGTGCTGCCTGCCGACGCAAGGGCCGCACTCGACGCAAATCCCGACGGCCGTCTCTACATACAGGACATGGGCGCGTTTGAAGAGGACCGCTACTACGAGCCGGACCCCGATCTGCAGGCGCGCATGACCCTGGTGTACTCGCAGGACGAGGAGTTGCGCTGGAACCGGCACGACACCATGGCCCTGACCGCGATGCACATCGAGCACTTCACCGGGCTGCCGGTGATCAGCTACCAGGCGTTGCGCGCGCAGCCGGGCCAGCACGTGTTTGTGCTGCTTCACTCGGGGTGGGACTGGACCGATCAGGCGTTCGCGCAGGACGGAGCGCAGGTGACGCCGCTGGGCAAGGCAATGAGCGGCGACGTCGCAGCCGTACGCTTCCGCTAGAGGCTGCCCTCTGAAGTACCGGCATAACCTTCCACGTTTGTCATTCTGAGCGTAGCGAAGAACCCCCGCATTCCGCTCGGCCTGGCGCGATTCAGCCTTCCCGGCTCTGCCCAGTAACTTCGGGCTTAGGATGCTGGAGGCTGGGCTCTCCACTGGTAGACTTAAGGCCTATGGGATCGAGATCGGGAAGCCAGATTCGCGAAGATTTTCTGCGGTTTTTTGAAGGCAAAGGGCACCGGCGCGTGCACTCGTCGTCGCTCGTGCCACAGAACGATCCCACGCTGCTGTTTACCAACGCCGGGATGAACCAGTTCAAGGACGTGTTCCTGGGCGCGGACAAGCGCGACTACTCCCGCGCCGCAACATCGCAAAAATGTGTAAGGGCAGGCGGCAAGCACAACGACCTCGAAAATGTCGGCTTCA
>Ga0181520_10001096_pt1 | contig 56760 bp, 47 predicted proteins | sample PEATcosm2014_Bin_29_FD_132451 | JGI IMG/M metagenome (GOLD analysis project Ga0181520, IMG submission 132451) | Peatland microbial communities from MTU Mesocosm Facility, Houghton, MI, USA - PEATcosm2014_Bin02_30_metaG | ecosystem: Environmental > Terrestrial > Soil > Wetlands > Peat | place... | reverse complement strand
GTTTTAGAAGGGTAGTTGAAGCATATCTTTGTAGTGGCCGGGCACCGGATCTAGATCCGTCTCGGTCGTCGCGTTGAACGGTTCGCGGTGGTCCCACGGGTTTTCCACGGAAGGGAGCAACCAGAACACGCCTTCCGGATCTTGTACAACCCACCGCTGGCTGGCGCGGTCCACGAAGAGGGCGACTTTTCGTTTCGTTAATCCGTTCACGTCGTTGTCCTCCGAAGTAGGTCTGGTCAGTTAATCCATCCTCATGCGGAACTCGCCTCGCAACGTTCATCGTGTTTCGGTTCTTGTCCGCAGGTGCCGCCCATTCCCTGGGAATCGCTGCCCGCGGCCAGCATCCGGTCCTCCGCCTCTGGAAAGAGGCGTTCGGCGGATCGGTGCAACAAAGCCATCTCCCGACGCAGGAGCGGCGCGCGCTCCTCCGGCAACGTCTGAATCAGGTTCTCCAACATGGCCTTTAAGCGCCGCGCAATCTGAATGCTCGCACCGCCGAAATGGCGTATCTCAGTGACCGCTAGCTTGACAAAATCCTCCCAAGCCGGGGTTCGGTATACGAGCCGTGTCCGGCCCGCCGCGTCTCGGACCCGTTCGTCGTCCAAGTGCCGGCTGCCGACGTTGCGCAGAAGGTGATGGATCTGATCGATGGCGAGGACTGCGGTCGTGGGATCATTGATTGCCGGTGAAAGCCCTTTGGAGGCGATGTCCACGAGGATGCGAAACGCCAAGGCCGGATCCTGCTCCATTGTACGCTCTTGCCCGACGGCCACCGACTGACGCAAGTCGCCCTCGGCAAGTGAGGTTGCACCTGGATAGACCCGGAACAAAGGATCCCCGGCCGCGAGGAAATCACCGACCCGCGAAACCATCTCGATGGTGCAATTGGCACGCTGGGCCATGGAAACAAGGCCCCGAATATCGAATGCCAATACGACACCATTTCTGAGGCTTGCTACCGTTTGCGCCGATTTTCTGTCAAGGACAGCCGCCGAATCCGCTGTTGTCTTCCGCAGTTCCGATAATCGTCGCGGATAGACGCTCTCAATGACATCACGGCCTTTTAAGGCGACGGCTCGCAGGGCGCCGCTTGGTCGCAACCATTTTCCCACGTGGTCAATAAGAAACAGGAAGACTCCCAAGCATGCAATACAACTATAGGCGGCTAAACTTGCCGAAAGTGTGGGGACTTCCGTATTGATCCGTACCAGCACCGCCTGCGAAAAAGTAAAGGTGAATACGAAAATCGTCAAGGAGAGCTTCGTGACTGGATCTCGGAAGACGAGGGCGATGATTCGCGGCGTAAGTTGGGTACTGGCAAGCTGTACCGCAATCAGCAAGGCGGAGCAGACGAACACGATGAAAGTGAACATCGACGAGGCCATCATTTCCAGCACCGTCCGCACGGTTTCTGGATTGATGCCGGACTCCCAGTCCAACGACTGATCGAGATGGTGAAGCAACGGAACCACCGCGAGGGCCAGCACGATGCTCAGCACGGGCATTATCCAAATCGAGTTGGCAAAGTAGTGGCGAATCTTGTAGCGCTGAAGCCAGGTCATGGGGATTCTCCGAAGACCGAACTTTGTCGACTTGGGACTACAACACACAATCGGGTGAGATGGTACCAGTACAGTTGCGGACGCAGCAAAATGGAACGATTGCAACTCGTTGTCAAATAAGGCTTTCCGACTTTTCGGCGATCGATCGTGAATGCCTCGTCACGTGTATAATGCATTACTGGTATCGGAGTCAAACCCCTCCATGGAATTGTAGCTGATTAAAATGATTGGTGGTTGACGCTGCTGTGTAGTATGTTTTAGGGATGAAATTCTCGGGGTTCATTCCGGCTCTGCACGCCTGCCGCTGGAAATTATCCCAGACTTTCAATCATAATCAAGTTCCTAGGCAAAAGTCCCACAGGAGAGTACGACCATGCACCGTAACTTTGTCAACCCCATACGCCAAACGGCGGGCGTTTGTCTGTCGTTGTTTGTGGTGGCAGCCTTTCTTCTGCGAATCTGCTCAGCGGCGGAAGCGGAGAAACCTGCGGCTGGGACCGAGGAGTCTGCGATTCGCGCAACCATCGATTCTTACGTTGCCGCCTACAACCGCGGTGATGCCAAGGCCGTGGCCGCGCACTGGAGCGAATCCGGCGAGTGGATCAGCCCTGCCGGCCAGCGGTTCCAGGGCAAGCAGGCCATCGAGAAGGAAATGCAATCACTGTTCAAGGAAAACAAGGGTGTGCGCATCGAGGTGATCAACCCGTCCATTCGCATGGTGTCGCCCCAGGTGGCCATCGAGGAAGGCACGGTTCGGGTCATTCGCCCTGCGGAACCGCCAAGCGAATCGACCTATCTCGCAGTCGACGTGAAGGAGGGTGGCCGATGGAAGCTGAATACAGTCCGTGAAACCGATGTTCCCGAAGCCCAGGCTGCGAGTTCACAGTTGCTGGAATTAGCCTGGCTCGTCGGCGATTGGGTCGACGACAGTCCCGAAGTGGACGACGCGGCTACCGTAACCTGGACGAAAAACAAGACGTTCTTGACTTATGCCTTCAAAATCTCGGAGCCTGGTTCGAATGACGCTCTTGAAGGCACCCAGGTCATTGGTTGGGATCCCGCTGCCGGCACGATCCGTTCCTGGATGTTCGATTCCGACGGCGGATTTGGTGAAGGCACCTGGTCGAAGCACGAGAATTTCTGGGTCGTCAAGTTTAAGCAGGTTCTGCCGGATGGTCGGAAGGCTTCCGCGACCAACGTCTACACGATCGTGGATGGTAACACGTTCACCTGGAAGTCAATCGGTCGGAAAGTGGACGGACAGTTCATGCCCAATATCGATGAAGTGAAAATGGTCCGCAAGACGGCCGGCGATCCGGTAAAGGAAATGGGTAAGGCCGCCGTGAAGCCGCGCAAAGGCGGCGTCAAGAAGTAGGCATGCCCGGTTCTACGATTTGGTCGGCAACAACAGTACACTCGCACAGCAAATGAACAGGTGATCCTATGAAGAAGTCTACGCTTTTGATCGTCGGTATCGTGGTAGTAACGTCCCTTCTGACAGCGGACCTCTTCGCCCGCGGCGGTGGACGCGGCGGAGGGGGAGGCGGGGCACGGGGCGGCGGAGGTGGTGGGGCGCGTGGCGGAGGAGGCGGCGGAGCCGCGGCCCGCCCGGCGGCCAGTCCGGCCATGAATCGCAGCCCATCCATGAGCCGTGCGAATCCCGCACCAGCTATGAATCGCCCGGCTCAGTCGCCGGCGGCCGCCCGGCCCGCCGCTCGACCTGCCGCTGGCGCCGGTCAAGGGGTCGCCGGCAATCGTCCCGCCCAACTCCCGGCCAACAGGCCGGGCACCGGTCAAGGGGTTGCCGGCAATCGTCCCGCCCAACTTCCCGCCAATAGGCCTGGTGCTGGAGCGGCTGCGGGTGGCCCCGGCGTGGCCGGGCCTCCTGCCTCAGGTCGGGCAGCATTTCAATCGCCACAGTCCTTCCAGCGGCCCAGTCAGAGTCAGGTCGGCAACTTCTTGAATCTTCCTCAACAAGGACAGGCTGGTGCGCGAAGCTCCAACCCGCCGACAGCGGGTCAATTGCCCAGTAGTGGACAAGGCATCCAGTCGAAAACCGTCACGACTCCGGGCGGCTCGACCATCACCATTGCCGGCGGCGCCGGGTCGGGAACGACGCCAGGCGGCGCGAATGTCGGTGGCGCGGGCGCAGCCATTAAAGTTGAAGGTCCGGGTGGGAATACCGCGGCCAAAGGCTCGGGTATCGCTGGCGTCAGCAAAGGCGACAGCGCTGCCGTTGCGGGTGGTTCGCGATCAGGAATACAGACCGCTGGTGGTGCCGAAGCCGGCCGCGCTAGCGGATTCCGCGGCGCTACGAATGGAACGGACTCGGCCGTTCGAGCGGGCAGCGTATCCGGCGCAAGGGATGCTGCCGGAAACTCGATTGCCAATGTGCGCGGTGGATATGCCGACTCGTCGGGTTATCGGCAAGGTGGCTCGCTAACTGCGGCCCGGAATCAGTGGGGCTATACCGCTGCGGCCGCTGTCGGCGGGGTCGCCGCCGGAGGCGTCGCTCGTGTTGGTGGCGTTGCCGGTATTCGTGGCCCGGGCGGAAACGTGGTCGCGGCCGGCCGCGGCGCGGCCTTTGTCAATGGGCAGTTCGTCGGCGGCAAGGCCTGGACCGCCGTCAATGGCGCCTATACCCGCTGGGGTGCCTTCGCGCCGGGCTGGTACGGCGGTTACCCCGGCGCTTGGTGGCCGGGCAAGTGGGCCATGGCGGCCACGGCTTGGGCCGCGTGGGGCTGGGGCACGGCAGGCAGCTACTGTGGTTGCAGCGGTGAGGGCGCCTATTACGACTACGGCGGCAACGTGACGTACGAGGATGAGACTGTCTACTACGGCGATCAGCCCGTGGCTACGGCCGAGCAGTACTATACGGAGGCCGAGCAGATCGCCGATTCCGGCCAGACCGCGCAGAACGAAGAGTGGTTGCCTTTGGGAGTGTACGCGGTGATTACCGAACCAACACAGACCCAAACCGACAAGGTCATCCAACTTGCCGTCAACAAGGACGGCGTCATCCGCGGAAATCTCCACGATGCGCTTGCCGACAAGGTGATTCCCATCATCGGCGCCGTCGACAAGAAAACGCAGCGCGTGGCCGTGAAGATGGAAGGCAACGACGCAATCGTTATGGAGACCGGCCTCTACAATCTGACGAACGACGAAGTTCCCGTCCTTGTCCATTTCAGCGCCGATCGCCAGGAGGGGCGGACCCTGATTCGCTTGAAGCAGCCGGAGGAGCAGGGGCAGCAATCCACAGCAGCGTCGCTCTAGTGGGGAATCTCTCCGATTCCACAGGACGAGTTGGCATAACCGAGACCTGCGGGTTATGGGGGCTCGTACTGGCAGCGTTGGCATTTCCGCCATTGCCGCGTACGAGCCGCCGTGGGTCCTGGAAAACGCCTGGCTTGGCGACTCCCTCCCCCGCAAGTTCGTTCGGCATACGGGGATCCGATCACGGCGTATCTCTCAGGAAGATGAGCAGGAAAGCGCAATTCGGGCAGAATACATACAGTATGTAGTGCCACATCAGGCAGGTACGGGCATCGTCCGTTTGACCAGCATGAAACTCCTGGCTGCCGGCATCCATCCGGACGACTGGGAGGCCGGTACGGGCATCGTCCGTTTGACCAGCATGAAACTCGCTGAAATCGGTGTTCGTGGAGACGTCATCGACGGGATGACGACTGAAGTGGGCAATGTCAGTTCGAGTTCAATTCAGAGCCCACCGGGCGCAAATTTAGAATCACCATCGCCCTGCCGACCAGTGAATCGCCCGGCCGAGGAAGGCCACGAAACCCGCCTTGGAAGGTTTCTTCATGTAGTTGTACAGCACGATCGCGTCGTAGGGCCAACGGGCGATGTCTTCAAACGCCTCGCCGCCCTGCTTCTCGTCGACAAACGTGCATTCCATGTCGGGGTAGTTCGCGAAGATCGCGCGGAACGGCGGCACGGGGTAGCCCTCATGGGGTGGTTCTTGTGATGAGATTGACGTTCAGTACACTTTCAAGACCCGCTTGAGCGTGATAGAATGCGCGTTCTGAAGTCGTTTGGAAAAGAGAGAGACCATGAAACTCAGAATCGGAACGATTGACATCGAACGCTTTCGCGCGTTCCGTGGACTTGGGATCAAGGGACTTGGCCGGGTGAACTTGGTCACCGGGCGCAACAATACGGGAAAATCTTCCGTTCTGGAGGCGCTCCGGATCCTCGCTTCCGACGCTTCTCCTTCGGTCATCAACAACATTCTTCATTACCGTGAAGAGGATACCGGCGAACTTGAAGAACAGGGGCGGCCGATCGACACCGAGGGGTTGTTCCAGATATCGACGCTCTTCAACGGATTCCCGCAGTTCTCGGAAAGCAACGAGCCGATCGTCATCTCCACGAATGGCGGCCAGCGGCCAATGAAGTTGACGCTGCGTACTCAATGGGTTTCCGAAGAGCGCGAGCCGGACGGCGCCAGAAAACTCGTTCTTCGCCAACAAGGGGAGCTCTTTGGAGAGCCGGAAGGAAGCGTGCCCGCTTTGATGGTCGAGATCGGCGGTACCACGCGGCTCTGGACCCTGGACTATCTGCGCCGCGGTTCTTACCGGCCCCGGCCGTTCCGCTCCGAGCTCGGGGACGAACCGCGAATGGCATGCATCTTCGTCAGCCCCTATGGCGGCGAGCGGACAGCGACACTTGGAGCGTTGTGGGACAAGATCGCGCTATCGGATCGTGAGAAGGACGTCGTCGAGGCGCTGCGGATCATCGACCCCGGGATTTCCGCGGTCTCCATGGTCGGCGGTGAAGGACCGCGACAGCCGCGGACCGCCATCGTGCGTTCGGCAAACGTCGCTCGGCCGGTTCCGCTACGTTCCTTCGGCGACGGGCTGAATCGGCTCTTCGGTATCGTGCTGTCTCTGGTGAATGCCAAGGATGGTCTGCTCCTTATCGACGAGTTCGAGAACGGGATGCACCATAGGGTCCAGTTGGATGTTTGGCGAACCGTGTTCAGTCTGGCGCAGAAACTGGACGTCCAGGTCTTTGCCACGTCGCATAGCTGGGACTCCATCGAGGCCTTTCAGAAGGCAGCCGCCGAGGTCCCGGAGGAAGGGGCGCTGGTCCGTCTTTCCCGCAAGGGCGAAGACATCATCCCAACGCTCTTCCGTGAGGACGAACTAGCGGTGGCGACCCGCGATCGGATCGAGGTGCGTTGATGGCAGGCTGGAAGATTCTCCTGGTGGAAGGTACCGATGACGAGCATGTTCTCAAGCATATCTGCGGAAATCGCGGGGTTGCCCATCTCGACGAGGTGAAGCCGCACGGCAGCGTCGACACGCTCCTGGAGAGCATCCCCGTACGGCTTAAGGCGAGTGAGGATGGCGACATTGTCGGCGTGGTGATTGACGCCGATACCAACGTGGATGCGCGCTGGCACTCGTTGCGAGATCGACTTATCGACGTGGGATACCAAGATGTTCCGGCAGACCCCGCGCCGGACGGCACGATCCTCGATCCGCCCGCGGGGACATTGCTGCCGCGAGTGGGTATTTGGATCATGCCCGATAACCGGACCAGTGGAATCCTGGAAGATTTTCTCCGCTTTCTCGTTCCGCAGGAAGGCCACCTTTTCAAGCACGTGCAATCCAGTGTTGCGACTATTCCGGAGGGAGAACGGCGGTTCAGTGCGGTTACCGAACCCAAGGCTATCATTCACACATGGCTCGCGTGGCAGAAGGAACCGGGCAAACCGCTTGGCACGGCAATAACGGCGCGGTTTCTTGATCCGAATGTTGCGCAGGTTGACGTGCTGGTCTCCTGGCTGAACCGTCTCTTCTTCCCATGACACGGGACGCCGAGTTTGGCGGATGCAGAAAGGGCTGAAGAAACGACCGACCACCGCCCTCGTGCAGCCCTACGCAATCCAGAATCTGGCCGCATCGTACACGGGCAGCGGGTGATGCTCGATTCCGACCTGGCGCGGCTCTATGGGGTGGCGACGATGCGGCTGAACGAACAGGTCGCCCGCAACCGCGCGCGGTTTCCTGAGGATTTCGCGTATCAGCTTACGCAACAAGAGTTTTACGTCTTTGATATCGCAAAATACGATATCAAAGGGCGGCCACGGCAGCGGCGTCTCGCGCCCTCCGTTTGCCGGCCTGCCGCCGGTTTGCAGCGGCCCGCGGAAGCCGCTCGCGGCGGAGCGGATCCTCTGCTGGGCGGTGTCGGCGGCGGCCATCGACGGCGCGCCCGGCGAGAAGTGGTCGACAACTGACTCCGCCTTGAAACAGGGTACCCGAGGCCTGCCGCGCGGCGGTTCCCTGGCTCGTCTGCTGGCCGAGCACTGCGGAGTGACGCCGGAGATGGGTTACCGTCAAAGAATTGTCATCGCCTAAGCGGCTGGCGATTGGCAGCCGGGAACTTCTTGCCCGCGTCCGGCGTCCATATCAACGTAGTTTCTTTCATGCGTCGAACCTTCACTCAGGTGACCTATGTATTGCCGATTCATGCGGTTTGCACTAATGATTACGGCCTGTTTGTTGAGTCTTCGTCTCGCCTTGGCGGAGTCTCCGCCCGGCAAACAACCTAGCGCCAAGGATGGTCCCACGCCCCAGCAACCCGCGAAGCAGCAGCCCCCCGAGCTACGCTTGCACTTGGCGGGACGCCAGAATAAAGGCGAAGCAAGCGGGTTTTCGCTGGCGGTCGAGGTTACGAACCCCGGCACGCAGACGCTGCAATTTTTCGGCTACCGGCCCGATTCCTTCAGCCCGCCGATCCCCAAGGGCCAGATCAGGCCCATGTACCGGATCGAGTTGAAACAGGCCGGAAAATGGCAGGCGCATCCGATCGGGTGGTGCGGTTGGGGGGACGGTGACCTAGACTTCGCTCCCAAGACCTCGGCAACCTTCGGAGTCTCGGTCCCGGCGGGGCCCTGGGAGGCCGTGCGAATCGGCATTTCCTGGCGTCCCGCAGGCGGCGACGAGAAGGCCGCTCGGGCGGTTGCCTGGAGCCCCGAACTCACGCAGCAGGAGATCCGGCGGGCATTGAAAGCCGGTGAAACGAAGGCGTCCTCGGAGAAGGCGGTAGAAGGGGAGGCGAGGAAGAAATCCGCAACGGCCCCCACAGCCTCGACTGGCCCGATAAGCGAGGCCAAGGCGAGAGAATTGGCGATGGCATTCGTTGAGAAAGCCAAACAAGATTGGGGCCAGCCCACGGAGATCACCAAACTAGGAGACGAGTACCTGGTCTCCTTCAAGACGCCCGAGACGGAAATGCGAGCGCTCGGTCCGCGTGCCATCCTTGTCAAAGCTTCAACGGGCAAGTGCTATGGCACGGTGAGCGAATAACTAACAGCCCGATTCGATCTGTTCATTGGCGGCAAAGCGTCAGGCGAGTGAGCGCAGAATCAGCATGACCTACTGGGCGACGGCAAGCCGACGTGCGGCCCGCTTGCGTCTTCGTCGGGCTTGGGCTTCGCGGGATTCTTCCTCCCGCTGCTCCAAGCGATGCTCGGGGTGGGCAGCCACCCAGCGATCCGGCAGCAACGCCTCCAGGGCACCGACACCCGCCCAGTTCGGTCAACTGGGTTGACCAGGTAATCTTTACCGCCCGACCCCTGCGGGGAACCGCTTAATCCCCGTCACGAGGTAATCCAGCGAGACCTTGCCGGCCGAAAGCCCGTAAGGGCGTCAATCCGAGTTTCTCAACCCATCGGGCGAAACAAGTGCGGCCGGTCTCGGCCCGCGCCGTGTTGGGACCGTCCCACGATTTAGGGACCAGTTGCGGTGCGTTCCCTCAATCAATCTTGCTGGACGCACTACTTGGTGCGATAATAGAACAACCACATACATGGTGCGCGTCCTCAACGAGGAGAAGGAAATACATGACCGCCCAAGCGACGAACGACACGACTGCCCAAGATGTGGGCCTTGCGCCGCCGGAGGTCGCGATTCCGCGCGACGTTCTGCAAACCGCTGAGCGGCTGGGAATCGCGAGTGAACTTCCCCAGGTGATCGCGATCTCGCGAGAGCTGTTCGGAGACCCGATCGCCTTGCACGTGGCCGAGGATCCGGAGTTGGACCAATGGACGCATATTATCGTTCAGGCCGTGCCGCAAGGGACGGTTGAGGAGACGGTGGCGAAAGAAGAACGCTGGTGCGACCGCATGGTGGAGAATCGCCTGTCGCGCTGGTTCACCTTGATGGATGACTGATCCGAGCCATGGTCGGCCAAGATTTCATCGACCTCGCGACCGAGCTTGCCGAAGGGAGTTCCGAGGCAAAGCACCGTACCGCCGCCAGCCGCGCCTACTATGGGGCGTTCCATGTGGCCGTGCAGTTGCTTGCCGATGTGGGCATCCAGTTGCCCGATTCGGCGGAAGCTCATCGGAAGGTGCAGTTCTGCCTGAGTGAGTGCCAGGAGAGCGTCGGCCAGCAGGCGGGCGAGCGACTGGAGTTGCTGCGGCGTCGGCGGAACCTGGCCGACTACAACTTGCGGGAACGCGCGTTTCAGCAGAAGGCCCCTGCGGAAAAGGCGATCATTCTGGCTCAGCGCATTGTCGCCATGCTGGCAGCGCTCCGCTCTGAACCAGCGTGGTCGCGGTTCCGAGCGGCGGTCCGCGCGTATGCGTCGCAAGTCTTGCGCCTGCCGCTGAGGTGAGTTGGCCATCAAGCAGAAGACAGAGGTTGCGCCAAGAAGCTTGGTGGGCGTCAACCAGTGCCGCCACCGCCGTAGCCGCCGCCGCGGCCCGGAAGCTGCACCGCCTTGACGGCGTGGCGCGTCGCATCGCTCGCAGAGGGCCGATCGTGGCCGACGCGCTCGTTCGCGAGCCGCGCCGTCTGCTGGATCGCCGCCAGTGACGGCAGTGAGCGCCCAGCCCGCCATGACGTCACACGGTTACCGGCACTCCTTCCCAAGTCTTCCCATCCAGCAGACGGCCGGCCTTCTTCTTGTTGACGCCTCCCCATTGCTTGAAGAAAAACGGCACGTTGGCGGTCTCGCACTGCGTCTTGATTTCCTGCACCCACGCCTCTTCCATGGGCCTGTCGCCCGGACCGGATCCTCCACCGACGATGACCCAGTGTATTCCGGTCAGGTTGATGCTGCCCAACGATTCGAGGAGCGGCTCGATGGAGAGGAAGCGAACCGCCGCCGGTATGGCCTGCAGGGACTTGATGCGGTACTTTGCCCGCGCGTTCTCCACTGACACGCCCATCCAGACATTGGTTGGCCATGGAAGCCGTGGCGCCAACTCGACTAAGCGTTCATCCCGTTTGGTGAGCACCTGAAACTGATGCCAGGTTGCCCTTTTCATAACGCGGAAGACCAAAGCGATGAAGTCCTCGAGAACATCTTCGTGAAACAGGTCGCTCATCGAGTTCACGAAAATCGTTCGCGGCGTCTTCCAGTTCAACGGTTGGTCGTTCACCCCAACAATCCCTGCTTCCGCAGCGCGGCAACGAGCAGCTTGAGCGTCGGGTTGGCGCGGCGGAGTTCTTCGGCGACCGCCCGGGCGCGCGGGGGGCCCGCTTCCGGCCCCAGGGCCTCGCGCAAGTCGGCAAGCTCCCGGGCTGCTCGCTCGTATTCGCTGGTCGATCGCAGCTTCACCAATTTCCGGACCTCGGCGACAAGCTTGTCGGGGTCGGCGGCGATTTTCTTCAACCGCTTCTGGCGGGCGGCCTCCACCGCCTTCTTCTCCCGCGCAACCCGTCGCGATCCCACGCCAGCGGCCAACTGGCGCAATTGGCCCAAGGTCCGCGTCGGCTCGGCCGTCGGCCAGCCAACCGCCGGCGCCTCGGCGCGAACGCGGGCGAGGATCTCCGCCCGAATCGCGCGCTCGTTGCCGGCCAATAACCGCTCCACCAACTCCCGCAAGTCGTCCGGCGACTGTTGGGCGATCCAGCCCTTGGTCGCCGCGCCGGCGTCGATGGTTTTGGACAATGGCGGCGATTGCTCGGCAGCGGCGGCGATCAAGTCCTGGTGGATATCGTAGAACGCGGCCATTTCCTCTAGCGGACCGTTCTTTTCGCCCAGCCCTGCCGGAACGGGCGGCTCCAGGGCCTCGTCCTCGGTAGGGCAGGCCAGCCAGGCGAGATACAGCGGTCGCAGGTCGCCCGCCATGAGCATGTCGCGGATCGGCGCGATCTCATTGAGCAACCCTTCGACTTCGAAAAGTTCGTCGAAAGAGTCGGCATCGCCTTCCGGGTTGATCTCCAGGATGCCGCCCGGGCCTTTCTTGTCGGCGTGCCAAGCAACTCCATCGTCGGGCTGAAATGCTTCGAACAGCTTGCGATCACAGGGCAGGCCGCCCGGCAAGCGGAACATAAGCCGCCGGATGCCGAAGTTGGCGTAGTGCAGGTGGACGTCGTAGCCGCGGCGGAGCATTTCCTCGGCGTTGCCGCGGAAGTCGCCGAAGTGGTACTCATTAGTGAATTCCCACTCCGTAATCTCCGCGCGGCTGGACTGTTGCCGCATATATGCCAATTGCTTCTTGTCCAAAGGCCGATCGATAGCCAAAAAGTGGATGAACTGGTATGGTTTGCAGGGACTTCCCGACACCTTTTCCGCCCCGCTGGCTTCTCATCAAATCGGCTCAGTTGCCGGCAAGAAGTCCCAACGGCGTCAGAATGACCCTCCACATCAGGACGAACAGCACCAGGGCGACAAGCCCACCCGCCGTGCCCATTACCAGGGCCTGGGTCCAGCCGGCATCGAAAACAAATTTGTACGCGATGGCAAGGGCCCCGATGCCCGGAATGCCCCAACACATGCAGCCCAGAGGGATCGTAACGCAAACGTAGACGGCCGCGACAATCAGATATCGCTTGTAGAAATCGAAAAAATGCCAGTCCTCGGGACCGGAGACCGAAAAACTCTGGAAAGCCATGCCCAGCAACAAGGTGAGCGCCGAGAAGACTAATGCCACAAATGCGGTGTATGCCACACCGATCGCCACGAGAATGATAATGTTCATGTCGTTAGTCCTTGGGGAATCTGTCTAGTAGCGGAATGCTTGGTCGCCTTCGCGTGCGAAAGGCCGAGAAACCATGCTGATCAGCCGCGTGGCAGTCAGCACGGCCATTTTACCTGACCTGTGGCAAGAATGGGAATAGTGAAAATTCGGCATGGTTGCCGTGACGCGTCCGGGATTCAGTCATCGGCCGACGCACTGTCGAGCGGGAACTAAAGCCGGGACTACGAACGCCCGAGCGGGACTGCAATCGGCGGAAGAAAATTTGCGAAATTCCACAAATGATTCTCCTGCGGCCGTCGTATTATTAGGGTAGAGAATGCTGCGAAAGGATTTGACCAAGCCCCTTTTGCGGCTTGAGCCGGCATTCGGGCCGGCCTTCATGCCGGGCAACGCGCTGGGCTTGCAGCGCAAGTCCGCGCCGCGCGCAAATGGTGGCGACAGTTCTTGCGTATTATGTGGGTATAAAGCGCGCTGAAGAAGATTCAGCCACCGCTGAATACTCTGCGCGTGTATTTGTTCTTTGACAATTTAACCGGCCCCCGGCGTAGCGAACCGGGGGCCATTCGTAGTGCGCGGGTGCCGACTTGGGCAAGTCGGCGTCCGCGCCGGCGGCTGCGCGGAACCTGGCCAAGTGGCGGGGACATGGGTCTCGTACCTCGACCCACCTACGGCCCGGACAACGGTCGCGAACGGCCGCACTTGCCGCCGCAGCAATTAATTATTTTTATGACTCTGCAATCACATAGCTGCAAGAGAATGGCGCGTGGCCAACCCTCATGTACGATACATATGAACACATATGACACAAAGTGGCTCAGAATGGCACAAAGTGGCCAGGAAATGGCACAGAATGGCACAAAAGTGGCCACGGCCTATGGCTGTGCCGAAACAATCATTAGAGTGTCAAGCGATCGAATTCCCGCAGTTTCCGCTGTGCGAGCAACGACCTTTAGGGGAAACCGAATACGCCCATAGACGTAGAAAATCGCCGCAAAAACTCCAAAAGGTCCATTTTTTCAAGCGGTTACACCACTGCCTGACTCGATACGGTGGGTTGGCCGCAGCGGCCGAGGCGGAAGAAATGCCGCTGGAAGCGATTTTTTCTGACTCCATGAAGTGCTCAGCCAATATGCACCAGACAGTCGTCGTGGCCGTCGCGTTCCACGCGGCACTCGATCTCCAGGAACAGGCGGAGGATGTCGAGGAGCGTTTCCGCGTGGCGGGAGAGGGCCATTGTGCGGAAGACGCCGCCGCCGGAACCGCGCCAGGCGCCGATCCCCAGGGGAAGCATGAGTTGATCGGCCAGATGCTTGCCGACCGGCACACCGGCAGCCAGATACTCCCGGGCCTCGTCGAGCGGCTCCATCGCCACCTTTTCGGCCTTGACGCCCATCTGCCCAAAGCCGCTGAAGACCTCCGTAACGTTTTCCATCTCCAGTTCGATCATCACCACGTTGCCTGGCCCGCGCGAGTTCTTTACCTCTTCGACGGCAAAACAGCTTTCGTCCCAGCCGGTTTTCGCGGCGATTGTGCGGCACTCGCGCTCGGGAATGTGCCGTGGCAGGTGGGCGATGGTCAAGACCCGGTCAGTCATCAACCGGCCTACGCGTCGCAAACCCGGATCGCCTGGCTAAGGCCAGCCAAGGGATCCAACCGCTGCGGGATGAACTCGTGCCCGACAAAGCCCTGGTAGCCCATCTCCAGCAGGGCCTTCATGCAGGGGCGGTAGTTGATTTCCTGATTGTCGTCCAATTCACCGCGGCCCGGAACGCCGGCGGTGTGAACGTGCTTGATGGCCTCTTTGCACTGGCGGATCCGCCGGATGAGGTCGCCGTCCATGATCTGCACGTGGTATAGATCGAACAACAGGCCGAAACGCGGAGAGCCAACCCGGTTGACGATCCCCATGCAGTAATCGATATGGTCGCCCTGGTAGCCGGGGTGGCCTTTCATGGGATGACTGCCGTCCCGCGAGTTGAGCATTTCCATGGCCAGGTTGATCTTCTTCTTCTCCGCGTAGCCCACGATCTGCTTGAACCCCGCCACGCAGTTCGCGGCGCCGGTTTCCGGGTCGATCTTCGCACGCTGCGGCGGCAGCTTGCTTCGATCCGGAGCGTCGCCGCCGGCCCATGGGCCGCTATCGTCGGCGTAGCCCGTGAACGTGATAACCGTCTTGACCCCGGCGTCGGCGCACAGATCGATTTGCTTCCTCAGTATCTCCAGGCAGCCCGGCTGGTACTTCGGGTTGTTCATCCCTTGCACAAAGGAATGGCTGGTCGCGATCGCGCATGCCAGTCCGTGCTTCTTGAGCGTGGACCAACGCTCGGGCGGGCACAACTCGACGCTCTTGCAGCCAAGTTGGGCGGCGATCCCGCAGAGTGCGTCGAAATGCCAATGCGGCTCAAAGCACCAGGTTACCAATGAATGACGAATGTTGCCCTTGACGGCAGCGCGTTCGACCTGCGGCTGGGCAGCCCGGACGACGCCGGGCAGCGCCAGTGCCCCGACGGCGCCGGCTGCGGCTTGCAAGCATTGACGGCGATTGAGGGATAATGGTGATTGTCGCCTGCTCATGTTTTACCTCATTTGGGAAAGGGGTCTGATGTTCTTAGCTATTGTAACTGATTCATGCCCACCTCGTCGCGGATCTGCTTACGAAATTTCAAAATCTCCGGACCGGTCATGATGCGGATCGTCCAATAGAACTCGGAGACCTCGTACTGGCTCAGCCCGGCGTAGATCTTCTTGAGCAGCGAGATCTGGTTGGAATCGTCCAGGACGGCGATCGCGCGGTACGCCAGCCGTTGCAGCGACGAGTCGCTCTTGCCCTGCTGCTGGGCGTAGCGCAGGAGCGGTTCCAGCCCGCGGGCTTCGCCCATCAAAGCCAGCAGGTAGCCGGCCTCGGCGGCCACGGCCGGGTCCGGATCGTCCAGCAGGGGCACGACCTGGCTGATCGGCAAACCTTCCGGCGGCTTGGGCACGATCGGCGTTCCCGAGCGCACGCTCCGCCCCTCCGAGTTGATTGGAACGGTAATCGTGTTGCGCACGGAGTAGAACTCGCTGGGACCGTAAACGAGATAGCCGAGGGCCATCTTCCGCCGCGCGGCGTCCTTGCCGGCGATCGCGGCGAGCGCCGCGCGAACGGCGTCCTTGGGCGGCGCGGTCACGAGCATGACGTGGAAGGCGTCGTTCCGCAAGGCGGCCCCCACGGTCGTGTCGGCTTGCAGCTTCTCCGCCACCTGTACCGCTTCGCCCGGATCGGCATAGGCTAAGAGGCCCAGCGCCACCAGCCGCTGCAAGTCGCTGCCGCTGGCCGCTTTCGGCTTGGCCTGCCGGCCCAGTTCCAAGAGCGCTTTCTTCAGGGCTGCCGATTGCGTATCGGACCTGGAATACCAGCGGTTGATGCCGTGTACGCTCAGCAGGCCCTCCTCGATAGCCCCGCCTTGCTGGGGGACGGTCTTGGCGTCGGCCAGCAGTTCCCAGAAGAGCGCGGCCGCCCGCCGATCGCGGACCTCGGCCATCGACTCGACCAGGTGTCCCACGGCCTCGGGCGTGGCGGCGATCGCACGCAGTTGTCGGAAGGCCGGCAGCCGTTCTTGCCAGACGAGCCAGCGCAAGACCTCCGCCGCTTCGCGATACTTCGCGGGGTCGGACCTGGCTGCCTCGTAGAACAGCGGCAGTACAACCTGGGCCTTGCCCAAGGGCACCAGGGCCAGGGCCGCCGCCAGCCGCTCGTCGACGTTCTTCGAGGGCAGCATCTTTTCCAGTGGTCCGATCAGTGCAACCGCCCAGCGGGGGCGGCGTTTTCCCGCATAATACTCCTTCAACCAGACGTCGTAGGGGTCCTCGTCAGCCGCCTTGGGCTCGGGAGGCTTTGCCTTCTCTTCACCAGGCTTCTTCGGGGCATCGCTTTTCTCCGCCAGCTTGCTATCATCGCGCGCCGGCACGCTCTTGAGCGCCGACTTGACCGCCGGCTCGCTCTGATTGAAGAAACTCAAGACGCCACTGAAGATGGATGTCTCCGCAGGAGGCGATACCATCGGCCCTGCGCCGAACGGGTCGTCCGCACCGCCGGCCTCGCCTTGCTGCCGCAGTTGCTGCGCGAAGGCCGAACGCTGCCCCTCCATGCTTTGGAACAAGACCCGCGCCGTAGCGATGCGGACCTTGTCGCTGGGGTCTTGCAAACCGACCGCGAGTTCGTCGCCCGTGTCGCCAGGCAAGATCATGCCCATGGCCGCCGCGCGGACCAGCGGATTGTCGTGCTTGCGGAACTTGCGCAAGTGCGACAGGGCGGCGATCCGCATCTTCTGCCCCTCAGCAAGCATTGCCACGATCTTGGGGGCCAGGTCGGGGTGCTTGCCGGCGGCCCGCACCAGCGGCTCGACAGCCACCACCATGTCGGCGCGGGAAAGCCCTTCCACGGCCCGGCTGACCACGAAGGCATCGGTGTCGCCCAACAGGTCCAACATGGCGGCATAGACCTCGGCTTGCAGCTTCTCCCCGCTCTCGTCGTTATTGCCGAAGCGGTCGTTCTCGCGGATCTTGCCCAGGGCCTCGCAGGCCTCGGCGCGGACCTGCCAGCTCTCGTGGCGGAGCAGGGGGATCAGTGCCCGCGTGGCTGTCGATCCGCCCGCCGCCTGCAAGAAACGGATAGCGTGGACTACCAGGTCGGCGTCTTTCTCGGTCTTGAGGTAGTTGGCCAACTTGGGGACGATCGTCACGTCGGGCTTTTCTTCGAGCTGCTTGAGCACGGCGGCGCGGACGTTCGGTTCCGGATCGGCGAGCAACTTCACTAGCGCGGCCGTCGTCTCCTGGCCGCCGATGTTCTGCAAGGCCCGCAGGCTGAACTCGCGGACCAGCGGGTCGTTGTCGCTGAACAACTCGACCAGCAGCGGCTGATCGGCGACCGTAGCCAGCCGGGCCAATTCGTCGGCGGCCTGCTGACGGCGGCGGGGATCGGTGGCGGCCAGCCGTTCCAGCCCGCCCGGCCAGCGGAGCACGAGTGAATCGGAGGCGACCAGCCGATAGCGGAGCGCCCAGAGTCGCTGGCGGAGCTCGTCGGCCGCGGTCTCTTTCAGCCGCGCCGTGATCTCCGGCAGCAAGGCGGGACCGCAGGCAGCCAGCCGATCGCGGATCGCCTCGACGTCGCCGGGATTGGCCTTGAGCATGCGGTCGATGTCGCGGCGGGCCTCCACCAGGTCCTGCTCCGCGAGTTTCTTGGCTTCGCCGCCAGGCACAGTCTTGGCCTCGCCGCCCGGCACGGTCTTGGCTTTGCTGCCCGGAACAGTCTTGGCTTCGCCGCCTGGCACAGTCTTGGCTTCGCCCTCCGGCAGTTTGAACTTCTCCGCCCAGGAATTCAAGGCCGCCAGCCGCTCCTTGGTGAGGCTTTGCGGCTGCCAGGGATCGAGGTCCGCGACCGGCGCTCGCCACTGCCGCAGGAGTTCCAAGGCGGCCAATTGCCGTGCCAGGCCGCCTTCTGCGAAGGCCTGGACTACTTCCACGCGGGCCTTCTGCGGATAGGGGGCCAGCCGCCGCACCGCCGCCTCGCGGATGGCCGGGTTCCGTTGGCGGAACTGCCGTATCAGCCGCACCACGGCCGCGGCGTCCGGCTCGTCGTCGGTCAGCAGCACCTCATCGGCCTCGGCCGAGGCAGCCTCATATTGCTTTCGCAACCAGCTCACCAGGTCCTCGGCCGAAAGGATCGTGTCTGCAGCCGCCACCGGCTCGCCCAGCATCGTACGGATCCGCAGGGCGGGCATCGTGGTCACGTTCAATTCGGCGACCTCTTCCTCCGCCTTGTCGGCATCCAAGTAGACCGGTGTCCAACGCGCCAATTCGGCCTGGACGGACGGCTTTTCGATCTCGGCGGCTAGTTTCCGGCAGGGCGCGCACCACGACGCGCCCACGCGGATCAGCATCGGCTTGCGGTCCGCCGCCGCCCGCCGCTGCCCTTCGGCTATGCTCGACAGCCACGGCAGGGTCTTGGCGGGCTCGGGAGGTTTAGGTTTATCGGCCGCCTGGGCGACGGCGGTGAGAAGGATGGTACAAAGAGTGAAGAGACAAACTAGAGTATGCGAAGTTGTTTGCCCGTCCCGGAGGGACGATTGATAATAGCCCAGCGATTTATCGCTGGGATCTGGTGCCGTATGAATTTGCGCAGTCCCGGAGGGACGATTGAAACAACCGCGGGAATCACGTCTCAATCGTCCCTCCGGGACTACTCTCGATGTTCGCGACGTGATCCCAGGGATAAATCCCCGGGCTATTCTCAACTGCCCCTCCGGGGCAAAGACGCGTGCGCGGGGCGTACTCTTCATCACCGCTTCTCCTCGTTCTTGTGTTCCTTGCCGTGCTTGATCTTGGCCCAGTAGGCGTCGAATTCGAACCGGGGGCTGTTCTCGCGATCGTGGCAGGCAATGCATTGATTTTTTGCCTGGGCGAAATAGCCGGTGTGAATCTTCGTATCGCGGACGTGCTCGCGGCTGGGACCGTGACAATCCTCGCAGCCCACCTCGACTCGCGCAGGGCTGCGGCCCAACGAGAGGAACCCGCCGGGCAGGCCGTAGCCGGTGGCGTGGCAGCGCTGGCAGTCGGGATCGGTCTGGGCGGCATGCTCCACGAGCGATTTCCAGGCCCGGGCGTGGCGCGACTTGTCCCAGGCCTTGGCCTCCGGCTTATGACAATCGCGGCAACTCGCGGTGCCCGCCAGGGCAAACTCCGGGGGGGCGTTCATCGGCAACTTCGACGCAAACGACGTGTCGCCGGCCGCAATGTCGCGACGACCGAGCTCCTTGCGAAACTCCGCCACGTTGGCCACTTGCGCCGGATCGTCCGCGAAACGCTCGGAAAGCTCGACGATCCCGCCCGACCAATGCTGCTTCGCGTCCACCGGGGCGTCGAGCCGGGCCAGGAACTTGCCTTGCTTGGTGGCCGAGAGCGCGAGCGTGGGACCCAGATGCCGCGGGGCGACCGGCTGGCCGGTGGGACCACCGACGACCGCGTCCACTTCCGGCAGCCCTTCGGCCAACGGTTGCAATTCCTCTTCGGGCACGTAGGCCAGTACGATGGCCGCCTGGTAACGGCCAGCCGCCTGTTGCAGGGCCTGCAAGACGGCTTCGCGTGGTGGGCTGATCTGCAGTCCGGTCGCCGCGAACTTGGGGCTGAGCACGCCCAGGATTGCCACACTGCGGCCGCCAGCTTGGACGACTCGCAGCGGTTCGGCCAGTGGCTGCCCGTCGCGGAGCCGGACATTGGTGGAAACCAGCGGAACGTGCAGCCGCCGCACAAGGTCGCAGAGGTAATCGGGGCCGAGGGCCGCTTCCGCCGCGCCCACGTTGTGGGCAGCCAGGCCCATGGCCAGTTCGCCTTGCAGGATGGCCTCGAACTTGAGGCGATCGTAAAGGGATTTGCCGCCCGGCGCGCCGCCCGCGTCGGCTACGATCAGGTCGGACTGTGCGGCGATCTCGGTCAAGTAACTTGCCCGCCGCGGCAGGCCGCCCGACTGGTTCGCGGTGCAACCGCAAGGCACGATCCAGCCGGCCGTATCGCCGCTGACGACGACCGTCAGCGGGCGGCTGGCGCGGTCTACGTCCGGCAGCGGCCGGCAACCGATGCTCAAGGCGGTGAAGAGGGCGATCCAAAGGGCGTGTACCATTGTCAGTAGGTCAGCGCGTAAGCCAGGATGTTCACGTTGATCTGCACGGCGTTGGGGTTTTCGCTCCCGCCACAGCAACAACAGCCGGGCGTGTTGTGCGAGTCGTTCAGGCCGTCCTGCGAATAGATCACGCCCAGCCGCCCACCGATGGTGATCCCTTCCAAGGGCCGATGCGCGACAGCCGTGGCGGGGAGATCGTAGACCGTATGGAAGATCGGATGGCTCGTGGCGATGGCCTGCAGTTCCTGCTTGGGAAAAACGCCGGCCATTTCCCGGCGGAAGGCGCGGTCCCACTCCGGCGACGAGCAGCCGGCCGAGGCCAAGAGCAGACCGCCCCGTTCGACATAGCGGCGGAGGTTCTGCCGCTCCTCGTCGGTCAACTGGAACTCGCCCTCGCCGGTCATGACCACCAGGGGGAACTCGAAGACGTTTTCGCTGCTGAGTTTCACGGCATGGAAGCGGCGGCTGGTGGAGACGGCGCTTTCCTTTTCGGCGGTCACGAGGAAATGGTCCGAAAAGCAGCGGCTGCTCTTCGTGCCGGCATAGACCAGGTTGGCCACCTGTACGACGCCGTCCGGTTCGCCGCCCGTCTGCCGCGGATCGGGCACGACGGTCTTGGCCGACGGCGATGGCTTGGCTGGTTCGGCCGGCTTGAGTTTGGCCGGTTCCGCCCCCAGCGCGATGATCAGGCCGCAGGGGAAGAGCATGCCCAAGAGAATAGTCCGGCAGGTTGTTCGCGTTGGCATGGTTTGGTTCCTTACGCCTTACGCCCGTGTGGTTATAGTTTGCGCGGGTGGAAATGAGCCGTTGGAGTTCCGCCCGGGCACCATGTACTCATGGTCGGCGGCGATCCCGGCAAGAAGCCGGCTAAAGCCGGAACTCCAACGGCTGATTTCTGCCCGCTCGCGGTATAATCGCAGGGTCGCTGGGGACGTTCACTGTTTGGATCCGTTGCGTTGTGTCGACATGGCCCCGCATGCGTTCAAGGCCAGGATCGCATAGGCCGTGCCCTCGTACGTGCTTAGCTCGTCGCTCTTGTGCGGCGAACGGGTGAACCAGTCACCGCTGGCCCGTTGGTGAGTCTTCAACCAGAGCAAGCCCTTTTGCAACCGTGGGTCATCGGCGGCAACCCGGCCGCCGCGCCGCAGCACATAGATCGCGAAGCCCGTGCCGTAACCGTCGCTCGCCGTGCGGTCCAGGGTCCCGCCGTCCTCGCGTTTCCAGTCGCCCAAGGCCGGCATCGCCCAGCCGCCGTCGGCATGCTGTAAGGCGAACAGGTCGGCTATCGACTGTTTGCGTTGCTCGCTTGTGAGAAGGTCTTCCACGTACGCGGCTGCCAGCAGGAGCATCGCGCGTTGGTGCATGTTGGCCGCGGGGTGCGCGCGAAGGTAACGGCGGATGCCCTCCAGGCCCTTGCGGGCCGGCGGCGTGTCGGCATAGTGGTCCGGCGCCGCGCCTACGGCGATGGCTGCCATCGTCACGCCGAAGTGATCGTCGATTCCCGACGGCGGTTCATTGTGCTTGATCCAGTTCCAGCCGCCGTCGTCGCGCTGCAATTCCCAGGTGCGGTCCAGTGCCTTGCGCGTCGGGGGACTGAGTTTGCCTTGCCCCGCCGCATCATCCTGGGCGAGCACTGCTGCCGCCAGCACCGTTTCGGACACGCGAAGCTGCGGAGTGTCACGAGGGTTGAGCTTCTCTCCGGCCAGCTTGGTGGCGAATTCTTCCAGGGCCTGCCGCGTTTGGCGACGCGTAGACGTCATCGTGCCGATCACCGACCGGGCCGCGAAATAGGTAAATGTGCTGTGGCAGGCAAAACACTTATCCTCGTGCGCGTGGGCGCCGGCATCCAGGTAGGCTGTCGCCTTGGGCAACGAAAGCTGCCCCAAGAATGGCTCATTGGCCGGGGCCGGCTTTTCAGCAGCCGAGGCTGTCAACCAGGGCGAAAGAGAAATAACACAAGCGAACAGAACCGAGAACTTCATGGTATAGGCTCCAAACGGGTTTCCTGGTAATCAGGATACACCCCCGCAAGGCCGTTCGCTAGGGCGCGGGACGACTTTCTTTCCCCATGCCCCGTGCGTTACAATAGAGTCTTTGGATCGAGGGCCCGATCATGTCGCGAACTACCGTTCTTCCGCCGCAAAGCGCTGCTACTGCCGATGGGGTAAAGCTAGGTGGGTGGTGGCATGAATCCGACGATTTTTCAAAGGTCGTTTGTGACCTGTGCCCCCGTGGCTGCTCCCTGCCCGAGGGCCAGCGGGGTTTCTGCTTCGTCCGCCAAAACCGCCAAGGACAGATGGTCACCACGACCTATGGCCGCAGTTCCGGCTTCTGCATCGACCCGATCGAAAAGAAACCGCTGAACCACTTCTATCCGGGCAGTTCGGTCCTTTCGTTTGGCACGGCCGGCTGCAACCTGGCCTGCAAGTTCTGCCAGAACTGGGAGATTTCCAAGTCGCGGGAGGTCGACGCGCTGGGCGAGAAGGCCGATCCGGAAACCGTGGCCCGGGCTGCCCGGCAGTTGGGCTGCCGAAGCGTAGCGTTCACCTACAACGACCCGGTGGTCTGGTCCGAGTATGCGATGGATTGCGCGGTGGCCTGCCGCGCGGAAGGCATCAAGACCGTGGCGGTGACGGCTGGTTACATCACGCCCTTGGCCCGCAAGATGTTCTTTGCGGCGATGGACGCGGCAAACGTGGACCTCAAGGGCTTCACGGAGGATTTCTATCGGGAGCAGACCAGCGCGCAACTTGCCCCGGTGAAAGACACGCTGCGCTGGCTGGCGCGCGAGACGAACGTGTGGCTGGAAGTGACCACGCTGCTGATTCCCGGCAAGAACGACTGCGACGACGATTTGAAACGCATGTGCGCGTGGCTGGCCGAGGCCCTGGGTCCCGACGTGCCGCTGCATTTCACGGCCTTCCATCCTGACTTCCGCATGCAAGACGTGCCGGCTACGCCGCCCGCCACCTTGGCGCGCGCCCATGACATCGCCAAACTGGCCGGGCTGCACTATGTCTATACGGGAAACATTAGCGATCGCGCCCGGCAGAGCACGTATTGTCCGCAGTGTGGGCAAGTGCTCATCGAGCGCGACGGCTACCACCTGAACGTCTACGCCTTGCAACAGGACCGTTGCCGCGGTTGCGGGGCGGCAATCGCCGGGCGTTTTGGCGACAGGCCGGGCGACTGGGGCGCGCGCCGCCAACCGGTCCGCATCGCCGCGTATGCCGCGGCGAAAAGCGACACGCCGACCAATTGTGATTCCGCCTCATGCCCCACGATTCCTGCCCCGCACGTTGGAAGTTCGTCCCCCGCCGGTATCGAGGATTTCGCGCTGACTGCCGATCAGGACCGCCTTGTTTTCCGGGCGGCGGGCCGCCGCGTGATCGCCGCGGTTCTCGGCCAGACGCCTGCTCCGCTCAGCCAAACGCTGGCCGATCTTGCCCGCCTTCCGGTGGCCGGCGCATTCGTGACGCTCAAGCGGGCGGGCGTGTTGCGGAGCTGTTGCGGTTCCCTGGGCCGCGCCGCGCCGCTTTGCCGGGCCATCGAACACGCGGCAGTCGCCGTCGCTAAAGAGGACCGGCGTTTTCCGCCCATATCGGCGGTCGAGCTGCCGTATCTCGAGATCGACGTCTGGCTGTTGGGGAAATTGGAGCCTGTCCTGGCCCAAGGTTCCGCGCGGCGCGACGCGGTGGTCATCGGCAAGCACGGCCTGAAGATCGCTCAGGGCGCCCGCCAGGGACTCTTGCTTCCGGGCGTTGCTGTCGAGCATCATCTGGACGCGCGCGGATTCCTGGAACAGGTCTGCCACAAGGCGGGCCTGCCTGCCGATGCCTGGCAGGATGCAGACGCGGACTTGATGACCTTCCAGGGACATGCCATCGAAGGTGAAGTCAAGACGCTTTTGGCGGATGCCCTGGAGTCGGAGAAAGCAGACGACGCCACAGTTGATGTGCTGGCTGCGGCGGCGTTGCGGCGGGGTCCCATGCCCAGCGACGTAGCGGTGCTGGCCGATATCTGCCGCCAGAACCTGCAGGCGATGCTGATCGGCGCGACGCCGGCCTACTACGCCCCGCAGGCCTTCGACGGCGGTGTGCAGGCCGTCGTGCTCTCGCTGCAACTCCCCGGCCGCCCCGAACGCATCGATTGCAGCCAGGTCAATATCCTGGAGGGGATGCCGCTGCAAGCGACGCTCTTCGAACTAACCAAGGCTGCCGCGGATCTCTTGCGGCGCAGCGGCGTGCGCCCCGAGGCGGTCTCCGCGACTGCGCTGGATCTGACGGTCCTTTGGGACGCGGCCATGCACGGCTCGTTCCCCGCGCCGCAGTTGCAAGGCATCGAACCTCGCCAGCGTGCCCTGCTGGTGGTCCAGGCCAGCCATTGGGCGCTGGCCTGGAACCCGCAAGCGGCGCCCGAAGAGCTCTTGCCCGAGGCCGCCCGCCTGTTGCGGTCGCCCGCCAAGGCCCGCGGATTGCTCTTCAGCCTGGCCGTCCGTTCGACCATCCAGCGGTTCGCGGCCACGAACGTTCCCAAATCGAGTGGCGGCGGCGAGACGCGCTTGCCGGCGGTCGCGGGCGCGTTTTATCCGGGCCGCGCCGAAGAGATCGAACGCACGCTCGACCAGTGGTTCGCGCACAAGCCGGAACCTGGTCGCTGGGCGGCGGCCCTGGTTCCGCACGCCGGCTGGATCTACTCGGGCCGGCTGGCCGCCGAGGTTTTCAGCCGCGTGAAGTTTCCCCGGCAAATCATCGTGCTTGCGCCGCGACACCAGCCGGATGGCGTCGAGTGGGCCGTGGCCCCGCACCGCGTCTGGCAGTTGCCGGGCGGTTCTCTCGATTCCGATCCGGAGTTGGCCCGGCTGCTGGCCGAGTCGGTCGAAGGGCTAGAACTCGATGCGGCGGCCCACGCGAGTGAACATGCCATCGAGGTGCAGTTGCCGCTGCTGGCGCGGCTCTCGCCTCAAAGCCGCGTTGTCGGCGTCACGATCCGCTCCGGCGAGTTCGAGGAGTTGCAACGCTTCGGCCGGCAGATGGCCGGCGTGCTCGCCCGGTTCGACGAGCGGCCGATGCTGGTGATCTCCAGCGACATGAACCACTATGCCGACGAACGCGAAACGCGCCGCCGCGACCGCCTGGCCCTGGACGCCCTGGAGTCGCTCGATCCCCAGCGGCTGTACCGCACGGTACACGACAACCGCATCAGCATGTGCGGCGTATTGCCCGCGGTGGTGGCACTCACCGCGTTGGGCCATCTGGGCGCCTTGAATCGCTGCGTCGAGGTCGGCTACACGACCAGCGCCGAGGCCTCGGGCGACAGGCGACGCTGCGTGGGCTATGCCGGGCTGCTGTTCGCGTAATCCGGCGATCACTGGCCTTGTTTCAAGGTTTTTCCCGATTTTTCTTTCGTCAATTTGCCACTTCACGCCCGGCACTTTGCCTCCTACGATTCTTGTGGGGGACAACACGGTTGGAAATCGCCCATGACCGCTTCCAAGCAAAACCATCGTAATCTATCCGGCGGCGTGCCGCCGCTGACGCCTTTGGCTCAGCGCGTCCGCCACTATTTCCATGAGCATCCCGAGATTACGCGGGAACAATTCTTACTGGAGGCCGTATGGCGGGAAATCCGTCTCTGCGAGCAACGGGAAGCCAGCGGCAAGGCCGTTGCCGCGCAACGGGGAAGTGAAGGGACCGGAAGATGGCGCGACGCCATGCGTCCGCAGAGCGCCGAGGACCTCCGCCAGCGGGCCTCGCTAGCCGAACGCTTGGCCCTGCTGCATTATGAACGGCACGGGCTCTGGCCGCGCGTCCGGCGGTTCCTCGCCGGCTTGCGGTTTTCCACGCCCAGCCGCGCCAAGGGTGGCTGAGTTTACTAATGATTGCGATCCATGACGCCCAACAGGTCAGCGATCTCTTGCGGGCTGTTCTCTTACTCGATCCACCAGACGCTTTCGGCCATTGGCAGGAATGCTCTTCGACAAGAACTCATCGAGTGGACAGGGGAAACGGAGGCCGGCCCTGAATGAGGCTGGTGCGCGGAATTCCGGGTAGAGTCGAGAAGTGGCGCGGTGGGTTAGACATCGGCTTTTGACATCTGGGCACGTGGTTGTTTACAATACCGCAATGAACGGCAAAGGAGCGTGAATTATGGAACCAACGACTTTAATCGACAACTTTCTCGACGGCCCCCAATTGCTGCGGAAGGCCGTGGCCGGAATGTCCCAGGAACAACTTGCCGCCCGCCCCATCGCCGGCAAGTGGTCCACGCTGGAGGTTATCTGCCACCTGGCCGATTTCGAGATCGTCGGCGCCGACCGGATCAAGCGGGTGATTGCCGAGAATGAACCGACACTTTTCGATGGCGACGAGAGAGTATTTGCCGCGCGGTTGGCCTACCACCAGCGGAATGCCGAAGAAGAAGTCCTACTAATCGAGACGATCCGCAAGCATGTGGCGCGAATTCTTCGCACGCTAACGCCCGAGGACTTTCAACGCCGTGGCATCCATTTGGGCGCAGGGCCTATGACGCTGGAGAGGTTCGTTCAGGCAAGGATCAATCACATTGCCCACCATATCCCGTTCATCGAGGAAAAGCGGAAGGCGCTCGACAAAGGGGTCGGGAATCTTTGATTTGACCGGCTCGACCCCTTTCCTCTTTCGCCCTTGCTGGGTTCGCTGCTAAACGGTCGAAACGTTCGACTGTCGGATGATTGCGACGGCGACGTCGCACATGTTCTTCACGGAGATAATCGACACGATTATTCCTACAAGCGTGGCCAGCGCGCCGAGATAGGGAATTATTCCGCAACAGTGCAAGATGCAGGCGGTCAGGGCAAGCGGCTCGTTCGCCTCGGGCACAACAAAGCCGTACTCTCGGGAAATCCGGTTGAGTTCCTTCGACAAGCCCCAGAAGGCTACGAACTGCCAATAAATGTTGAAGCAGGGAACGAACATGAGACCGACCGCAGCGCCCGGCGTGGTTTGGGCCCGCCCGTCCTGGACCACAGACCACAACTTATACAGCAAGATCAGGTAACACACACCGCCGGCAAACAGCACTAGACCTCCCAGCAAGGCGCCGATCATGATCTCGGGGGTATTCATCGCTAGGGCGACGATCGCAAACGCAGCGACGACTAGCACGCCGGCATGCCCACCAGGCGGTGAAGTAGGTCGGGATCTGCCTGGCATACTCCTCGCGTCCGGCCCCGAGGACGCGATAGCCCCGGCCGCGCAAGCCAGGATCGAAGATAGCGCCGCAGAAGCGGCACTTCGCCGCGGTGGCGATGATCATCTCGCCGCACTGGGGACAAGGCCGACGGGTGCGGGTACCGGGATCCGAATCGCCGACTCCTGCCGACGGAGTGGAATCAGGCTTGCCGTCCTGCCAGTTGGCATCCGTGGCAGCCGCTGGCTGCGGTTGCCAGGGCGAGAATGGCTGCGGCGATGCAATATCGATCGGCTCGGCGTCCAACACCGGCGCAGGCACGATCATGATCTGTCCGCAGGCGGGGCACTTGGCCCGTTTGCCCGCCGCCGATTCCGGTGCGGAAAGCGCCTTGCCGCACGACGTGCAAGTCATGTTGATCTGAGCGGGAATTTGATTGCTCCTTTACCAGTTAAGGGCGACCGACGAATAACTTCCGGATTTGCGTGCCGCCTCTCATTCTACCATGCCGCGACACGTTGTACGATAAGCGGTGACCATGCCGCCTACGGCAACCGTATTACGTCGTCAACAAAGTTGATCAAGATATTCGCCGCAAATGGATTGTCGGGACGGATTGGCTCCACCTCCACGCCATAGGCATCGCGGAATGCCCGGCCCGAGACCCGCCGGCCAGGGGACCATTTGACCTCGAAAGCCCGCAGCTTGCTTCCCCGCTGCACGACCAGGTCCACCTCCGATTGCGCCCGCGTGCGCCAGAAAAAGAGTTCCACCGGTGAACCGGCCAAGGCATTCTGTTTGGCCGCCTCGGCGATGACCCAGTTCTCCCACAAGGCGCCGATGTCGGGCCGGAATTCGTCGGTCGACAACGCCGTGAGCAGAACATTGCGGATGCCCGTATCCCAGAAATAGATTTTCTGGCTCTTGGCGATCTCCTTGCGGGGATTCGTGCTGAACGACCGCAGCCTGAAAATGACAAAGGTCTGTTCCAGCAGATCGAGATAGCGATCCACGGTCGGCCGGGCCATCTGAAGCTGGTTCGCCAGCTCGTTGACCGAGACCTCGGCGCCGGCTTGGTGGGCCAACAACAGCAGCAACCGCTTGATCACGGCCGGCGTCTTGACCAGGCCGGTCTGGAGGACGTCTTTCCAGAGATAGTCGGAACTCAGTTCGCGCAGCAGTTGCAGGGGGTTGTCGCTCGTCACGACTTCGGGATAGCTGCCGAAACTCAGTCGTTGCATCAGGAAGGCCCGCAGTTGCGGCGCGAAGTGCCGGCACAAGTGCTCGGGCGCGACGTCTGCGCTGGCCCAAACCTGTGTACCCAGCGTCTCGGAAAATAGCAGTGGCGGCAAGACCAGCTTGCGGTTGCGACCGGTGAGGCTCTCCGCCGCCTGATCGAGCAAATCGAGCGAGGAGGATCCCAACAGGAGGAACTTCGCGGACAGCCTCGCGTCATGCCAGCCCTTGATGATGCGCGACACCTGCGGCAGACGCTGCGCTTCGTCAATCACCAACACCGAGGGGTTGCCGAGGAGACGCAGGCCATCGCCCGGGGACAGAGCGGCAGCAGCCTGGAAACGCGCCTTGTCCACTTCGACATCGAAATTGAGGAACACTGCCGGCCGCCCCGCCAAGACGTGTTCCACCAAAGTCGTCTTGCCGACCTGGCGCGCGCCGAGAATGATGCCAACCTTGTTGCTGGCGAGAATGTCCTTCAACGGCTGCTCCGCCGCTCTTTTAAGATACATAGTATACAGTATAATCGATCATTTTGCATACTGCAAGGCGCAAAATCACCGTTTACTTGAATTCTGCGGTCTCGGGCAAGCCCCTTCCCCCGGTGTCAACCGGGGAACCCATTGTGGCACGCGAGAGGGCTGTTGTTGCAGGCGGAAGAGTCGCCCATTATGTTGGTGTTGTATCGGGCCCTCGACGACGAGCAAGGAGCGTCGCGGAAATAAATGTCGTCTTTCGCGGAGCGAAAGGCAACTATGCGACACTTATTGATTGGCCGATCCCAAGCGGTTGGTGAAGTAAGGTTCTGGAAAAGTGGAAAGTGGTGGAGGTATGAACATGAAACATGTATTCTCATTGGCTGTGCTGGTAATTGCCATCCCTGTTCTGGCGGAGGAAGGCAAGTCGGCCGCGGAGGAGAAACCCGCCGCGGCAAGCCGCGAGGTCACGCTGAAAGGCGTGATGATGCTGGAAGAAGCCTGCACCCTCAAACCGGCAAAGGATGCAGATAAGACGTTGGTCTTGTTTGCCTTGGAAGGCACGCCCGAGGTGGCGAGCACATTGGACGCCATCATGAAGCAGTATTGGCCGGGCGACAGCATGGACGGCGAGCAAGCCCAAAATTTGAACGATGCGTTTGGAAAAAGGCTGAAGTATTACTTCACTCCCTGTACACTCACCACGAAGTACGTGGGTTCCAGTAAATGGGGCAATCCGCAGATGGCCGTGACCGGTATTGTCTCCGAAAAAGACGGCAAGAAATGGATTACGCCCAGCAAGATCTTCGACCAGTATCCTGACAGAAAATCCGTCACTATCAAGTATCCGGAGAAGATGCTGGCGCCCGACAAACCCATCAAAATGACCGGCAAAGAACCATTGCTCCTGAAAGTCACTGATAGGCTATCGCTCAAATGTATCCTCTTGCCGCGCGGAGCGTTCCTGTTTATGAAGCCCTATTACGTGGTTCCCCGCTGGCAGGACGAATTTCCGCGTCTCATTACCCTGACCCGGCCCTTCTACCTGGCGGAGATTCCCGTGACCCAAGAGATGTTCGAGGCGGTTATGGGTAAGAACCCCAGCACACTAAAAGACCCCCGGCGCCCGGTGCGGAATGTTTCCTGCGGCGACGTCAACAAGTTCTGTAAGATTTTGTCGCAGAAGAACGGCCGGACCGTCCGTCTGCCTGGGGAAGCAGAATGGGAATACGCGGCCCGCGTGGGCACTTCCAATCCGCAACTGGACGAAAAATACAAGGACCAGAAGAGTTCGGGACCCGCACGTGGAGAGTGTTTGCCGGTGAAGTCCAAACAGCCGAATGCCTGGGGACTGTACGATATGATCAGCGATAATGCCTACGAAATGACGCGCGACGCGTTCGTTTTTCGCCGTATGGACGAGGTCGACCCCTATTATTCGTGCGAGAAAGACGAAGCGGCCGGCAAGAAACACGGTCACTGGGGCAGAAATACCGTTACCTACCACGAAGCGGTGGGTGAAGCCAAGAACGATGCAGAGTACGGAAGCACGAAGTTCCGCGTACTCGTGGAGGCCACGCCGGAAGAGATCGCCGCCATAGAGAAGGCGGAGAAATAAGAACGGCGAGGAAAAGCACGCGGCAATTGGTGCTTCATGCCGCGAACCATCTGCGGATTTGGCGTCTATTTGCCGCTTACCAGTTACCCGCCTTGCGCTGTTCGCGTTTGAGCCGTTCGTCGAGCAGTCTTTTCTTCAATGCCTTGCGATCGGCCTTGCTGAGCTTGCTGTCGTCGGGAGCAGAAGCAGAACTTGCGGCTGCGGCGGCAGCAATTTTCTGTGCGAGGGGCGGCGCGGAGGCCGCTTCTCCGGGCGTCACTCGCTTCAAGACAGGTTGTGCACCGCCGTGCGGCGGATCAACGGCCACCCATTTGTCCTCGGCTTCCTCGTTGTCGGGACCTTCGTCGGCGGAATCCGGCTGGGTATTGCCGGAATCGTCCGCCCCATCTGTCCCGCCGGCCGTGGGATCTTTCTTCGCCTCGTCGTCCTTTGCGGCAGTCCTAGCGACTTGGTTGGCCTTCTTTTCCGCCTGCTTTTTTTCCGCCTTTTTCTTCGGGAGTCGCTTGGGCAGCGATCCCTCAGCGTCCAATAGAACGTAACGCGCGTGCAATCCCATCGCGATGGCTACCAACAGGTGTCCGCCGAGTAGGCCGCCTTGGAGCAGCAGTAATTGCGAGACTTCCGACTGCAAAGAAATGCCGTGGTAGAATGTCAATAAGGCCGTGAGATAGGCAATTGCGGCAGATAGTAAAGCGATGCTGGAAAGCTTGCTCGACCACATGTCGATCAACAAGCGAGAACCAATCGATCCGCTGAGCAAGAGACTTGGAACCACCCACCAGACTGATCCCTCGCCGACAATTCGAGTCCCCGTGAGAGAAACCATCAGTTGTTGGAAGCCTTGGTGTAGACTGGCGGCCATATCACTGGCCATCACAAACCAACAAGCGGCCGCCCAAGCCCAGATGTGATAATGTCCACGATAATCGTCAACTTTGTGTCGTCGAATGGTGTAGGTGATGATCGCCAGGAGGCTGGCGGCGAGCAACAACAGCGAACCGAACCAGTTCCCCAGGCTTCCATAATTACCCAAGTCAGTCATTGCTGGCCGCTGATTTGCCACGCGAAGCAGATCCGGGCTCCATATGTAAGCAGCTATCAGTCCGCCAATTGCGGCAGAACCGGTCAGCCAGAGCAAGAGATAAGAGATTAGTCGGCGGGGAATCAGGTTAGTCAGTCGGGGTTGCGTTTGCAGGAACTTGGCCTCGCCATAGTTATCTGATTTATGAGTGCGGAAGTAATCAATGGGAAGCGATATTGCCGTGGTGTCTTGTCTCGGCAACCCCGTACCGGCCGTCAGATCTTCACTGAACAATCGGCGGCGGCGATCATCGCGATGGCCCCCGCGACCCAAATGCGACGGATTCAGCGTCATAGCTAACCTTGTAAGAGTGCCTAGTCAACAACCTGAGGGACAAGTTCGCACGTAGCGGAAAAATCGGCCCCAGGACGTATCACCATCAAAATCGGCATATAAGGCCAAGAAAATGCAGATTAGAATAACAGTAGCCAGTCCGTAGTCTTTATACTTTGGTAAGCATGTCGGTTTCTCTTGAGTTGTTGATCATCGCCGGATTGATCTTGGCGGTCCAGATTGCCTCCACGGTCGTCCTCCGGCTGTTGGGCCGCCGCAAGGTCCGAGAGAAGACCGTCTCGATGGAAGACATCGAGCGTCTGATCCACACGGGCGCGCACCAGGGCCTCTTGGATCCGGCCGGGCAGATGCTGGCGCACCGGGCCTTACGGTTGGGCGACCGCACGGTGCGCGAGATCATGCGGCCGCGCATCGAAATCGACGCGTTGGACGTCGATACGCCCGCCGACGAGGTCATCGGCGCCGTGGCCATGGCCGGCTTCTCGCGGCTGCCGATCCACGAAGGCGACCTGGACCACATCATCGGCTTCGTCTACACCAAGGACCTTCTCTTGCGGCAGCACATGGGCTGGCCGATCGAATTGCGGAAGTTGGTCCGCCCCGCGCTGCTGGTACCCGAGTCGTTGCGGATCGCCAAACTGCTGGAGAGTTTCCGACAGAAGCGGACGCAAATGGCGATCGTGCTGGACGAATTCGGCGGCACCGAGGGCCTGGTGACGATGGAAGACGTGCTGGAAGAACTGGTTGGCGAGATCCACGACGAACACCGCGCCCAGCGCGAACAGCAGATTGTCGCCCGGGACGATTCGAGTTGGTTCGTCGATGCGGGCATGCCGCTCTACGACCTCTTGGAACGGTTGGAGATGGTCGACCGCCGTCGCTCGTTGCCGGCCGACGTGAGCACGGTTGGCGGGCTGGTGCTCTTCCTGCTGGGGCGAATTCCCACGCCCGGCGAGCGCGCGGAATGGGAAGGGCTGACGCTGGAAGTCGCGGCCATGGAGGGGCCGCGGCTGGAGAGAGTGCTGATTTGCAAGGGCGGATAACGCTTACGGATTCCATAACCTGTAGGTCTTGTACCCGCCACCGATATTTGCCGCCGAAAACCCGGCCTGGAGCAGGATGCGGGTGGCCACGTAACCGCGTTGGCCTACCTGGCAATAGATGGCGATCTGGCGGTCGCGCGGCAACTCGTTCAGGCGCTGCCGCAATTCGTCGACGGGAATGTTCGTGGCGCCGGGGATGTGGTCCTGGCAAAACTCCTGCGGCGTGCGGACGTCGACCAACAACGGCTGTTGTTCCCCCTGCGCGGCGAGAACCGCTTCGAGGTCAAGCTGAGGATGGTCTCCCCGCAGCAGCCCGGCGGCCACGAAGCCGGCCATGTTGATCGGGTCCTTCGCCGAACCATATTGCGGGGCGTAGGCCAGCTCCATCTCCTCCAGATCAAATACGGTCATGCCCGCCTGGATCGCCACGGCCAACACGTCGATCCGTTTATCGACGCCTGCACCGCCCACGGCCTGCGCGCCGAGGATTCGGCCCGTCTTCGCATCGAACAGCAGTTTCAGCGCCATCGCCTCCGCGCCAGGATAGTAGCCGGCATGCTGGGCCGGATGGATATAGATCTTGCGGAACGGCCGATTGGCCCGCCGCAAGGCCTTTTCCGACCTGCCGGTGATGGCGGCCGAAAGTTCGAAGACGCCGACAATGGCCGTGCCCTGCGTCCCCCGATAGACGGCCGAACGACCACAGACGTTGTCGGCGGCGATGCGGCCTTGCCGGTTCGCCGGACCGGCCAGCGGGATCTGCGCAGGCTCGCCGGATACAAAATCCTCGACTTCGATCGCATCGCCCACGGCGTAAATGTCGGGGTCGCTGGTCACAAGCCGATCGCTGACGCGGATGCCACCTCGTGGCCCGACCACCAGCCCGGCATCAACCGCCAGCTTGTTTTCCGGCCGGACTCCCACACCGAGAATCACGATCTCGGCGGGCAGTGTCTCGCCCGATTTCAGCCGCACGGCGAGGCCTTCGGAGGTTTGCTCGAAACCCACCGCTGATTGCCCAAGCAGCACGGTCACGCCCTTGGTCGCAAGCGTCTCGACGATGGGTGTCGTCATTTCCTTGTCCAGCGGCGGCAAGACCTGATCCTGCAATTCAACGAGCGTCGTAACGATGCCTCGTCGCACAAGATTCTCAACAAGTTCCAGGCCGATGAATCCTGCACCGACGACCACCGCGTGCTTGACCCCTCGGTCGATCCTGGCTTTGATCTGATCGACGTCTTGCAGGTTTCGCAGGGTAAAAATCCCCGCTAGGCCAATGCCTGGAATCGGCGGCCTGATAGGCTCGGCGCCTGGGGCGAGGATCAGCTTGTCGTAGCTTTCCTCATATTCCCGCCCGGATGCCAGGTCGCGAACACGGACCTTTTTCGCCGCGCGGTCGATGGACTCGACCGAGGACCGCGTGCGCACTTCCAGACGAAAACGCTCTTGCAGACGTTCGGCTGTCGTGACCAGCAGTTTCTCGCGCCGAGCAATCGTCCCACCGACATAATACGGCAAGCCGCAATTGGCGAACGAGACGTTGGGCCCGCGCTCGAAGAGCACGATCTCGGCCTCTTCCGACAGGCGGCGTGCCCGTGCCGCCGCCGATGCCCCGCCCGCTACTCCGCCGACAATTACCAGTTTCATGTTATCGGTTCCAAGGCATGCGGGCCAGGAGCATCCCCATCCCGCAAGTATCGGTGATTCCAGCAAACACCAGGCCGGCGCCAACGAACGCCGAGAGCCAGATGAACGGCTGGCAGTAAATCGATGCAATCGCACCTACGAGCACGAGCGAGCCGGCAACAATGCGAACCTGCCGCTCCAAAGAGATGGACTTCTTGCCGCGCACGACCGGCAAGCCCGCGGCGATGCAGGCCATCGTGCCGCCTTCGACGTTGACGACGTTGGCGAAGCCGGCATTGATGAACTTCTCGCAGGCCTGCTTTCCCCTGCCGCCCATCTTGCAAATAACATAGAGCGGCTCGTCGCCGGGCCGGTTGCCGGCTTTCACCAAGGCCGGGGGATCGAGTTGGTCCAAAGGGACATTGCGGGCGATCTCCAGGTGGACCTCGCGAAATTCCGCGGGCGTGCGCACGTCGATCAAATCGATCTTCCGGCCCTCCCCGGCGATCTCCGCCAACTTGGCTGGCGAAATGGTAACTACACTCATTCAACTTCTCCTTCTTGAACTATATTGTTAGCGCCGGTCAAATCGCGATTCGATGCAGGCCAGAATGCTACTCAGATGCGTTTCGACGATTCGATAATAGGCGTTGCGGCCTTCTCGCGCGTTGGTCAAGAAGCCGCACCGCTGCATGAGCCGCAAGTGTTCGGAGGCCATGTGGCTGGGTATGCCGCAAGCCTCGGCTAGTTGGCCGACCGTGTAACGGTCGCGCAGCAGCATCTGCACCATCCGCAGCCGGTGCGGATGTGCGAGTGTCTTCAGGCATTCCGCCGCTTGCTCCAAGGCGTCCAAAGGCGTCAGAGCGGCCAGTTTTTCCGCAGTAAGTTCCGTGGTCATTGAATTGCCTCGTCCCTAACATTGCACAATTATATCGGAATATCTCGATATGTCAATATATAAATTATGTCTTGTTTTGAGAGGGCTCGTTCAGCTATAGTCTGCAAACCGCAAATTGCCACCGAGCTCCCTGCGCAACACCTACTTTAGAGGTGTTACGGAAAACAGGCCAATGTACGGGGCGAGATATTCCGAAGAATACTGGTTGAGGCCCTCGACATATCCACGCGGGGTGTTATAGTAAGGGTGTACCGGGTGGAGGTGGCTAGTTGTCGCCAGCGTCGATTTTATTTTGAAACTGATATAGGAGAAGTTGTGGTTAAGATTGTGCTACGCGAGCGGGAATCCGCTCAGGAAGCGGTGCGGCGGTTACGAAAAATTCTGGATCGTTCCGGCTTGAAGCGGGAATTGCGTCGCCGGGAGCGTTATGAGAAACCGTCTGCCGTGAAGCGTCAGGCCAAGAATCGTGCGATTCGCCGCACGGCGGCCCAGGCGAGAGCGGCCAGTGGTCGCCCGTAAGGACTAGGTAAGAATCACTTTGTTTTTTGTTTGTCGAGGGGACTTCAGTCCGCGTCGAGGGGCGAAAGTCCGTCCTACGAATTTCTTTGCGGCCAGGTGTCTGTGAGTGTTGCGGCCGGTCAGACAGTTATCCTCTCCTTCGTTGTCCAGGCGACGATCGTTTCGATCAGGGTCTTGCGATCGACCGGTTTGCTTAGGTAGTCGTCACAGCCCGCGGCAATGCATTTCTGCCGATCATCGCTCATGGCATGAGCGGTCAAGGCCACGATTGGGCCTTGCCATCCCGCGTTGCGCAGGCGGCGGGTTGCTTCGTAGCCGTCCATGACCGGCATTTGCATATCCATGAGGATCAGATCGATCGGATCGTGTACTTCCTCGATCTTCAACGCCGTCTCCACGCCGATCTGGCCATTTTCCGCGATGGTGACGCGGGCGCCGGCTTTGCGCAAGAGGAAGGCGATCAAGCGCTGATTGTCTAGGCCATCCTCGACCAGGAGGACGTGGCGGTCCATTTCTTCAGGCACGCGCTGCGGTGTCGCTGGCGTCTCGTCGCTGGGCTGCACCGATTCCAGGCTGGCCAGCGCGTTTTCGGCAAGGGGAAGTACCAGGCTGAACGTGCTGCCTTCCTGGGGAGCGCCGGAAACTTCCAGCTTGCCGCCGAGCATGCCCGCCAATCGCTGACTGATTGCCAAGCCAAGGCCGGTCCCGCCAAAGCGGTGGCGGGTTGAAGCATCGACCCGGGAAAAGGGCTGGAAAAGCAGCGCCTGCTGCTCGGGCAAAATGCCGATTCCCGTATCGGTGACCTCGAATCTCAGGCAGGCGCCCTTGCCGGCAACTGCTTGGGCAGGCTGATGCGGATGGCCGTTGACGCGAATTGCGACGCAAACGCGGCCCGCATCGGTGAATTTGACCGCGTTGCCGACGAGATTGACGAGGATCTGTCGCAATCGCGCGGGATCGCTTTGAATCTTCGCAGGGACCGCGCCGCGTGTTTCCATCGCCAATTCCAGCCCCTTGATGTCGGCCCGCGTTTTCATGAGCGAGAGCACTTCGGCAACAATCCGGCGAGGTTCGCAGTCGCCGACGTCGATCTTCTCCTTGCCCGCTTCGATGCGAGACAGATCCAGGACATCGTTGATCACGCTGAGAAGATACTCGCCATTGCGCTTGATGATTTGAGCCGCTTCGATCGTGGCATCTTCGCGGGCATAGTCCAGCAGGACATTTGCATACCCCAGGATGGCCGTCATCGGCGTACGGATTTCATGGCTCATGTTGGCCAAGAACTGGCTCTTGGCCTTGGTGGCGGTCTCGGCCTTCTCGCACATTTCCGCCAGCGTCAAGTTCGCCCTTTGCAAGGCCTCGGTATGCTCGCGAAGCGACCGTTCACTTTCCCGCAACTTCTGCTCGGTAACGGATTCGAATGCCTGGCGAGGCTGTTCCCCCTCAAAGACATTGCCGGCCAGCACGGTCGGGGAGGAATCGGCTCCGGCCTCGTTCGGGACAGTCCCGACTGACACGGCACGATCCGGCCATGCCGCCAAGGGTAGATTTGCGGCGACTGCCGCTGTTGCCGTATCTTTGTTCTCCATCGAAAAACTCCCGCTGTTGCCGTTCTCCGTGCATGGTAAAACGAAAAAGGCACAACCCAAACCGTGTTTCCTGTGCGAAAAAGGAAACTGCGAATTGCGTTGTGCCTTCAATCGGCCGGCCTATCGCCGGTCGCCTAAGGCGTCTCGCCCTAACTGGTGGCGAGGCCCATCCCCTCGTCCACGGGACGTGGGGGACCTAGAACTTGTCTCAATAAGGGGTTACGCGTGTCGTCTTGGAGGCCTCGTAACGATTATCGAAATACGCTCTCAGAACTTCTTCTAAACCTGTCCGTCGGCACAATGGCAATCCGCATGGGACGGATTTTGAATCAACTTCTCAGCATGCTCTATCATAGCATGCGATTCGTGAACGGTCTCGAAATGTGCCGTCGAATCGATTATGCTGGATAACACAGATCTGCGGATCCCGCAATGAGACAGAAAGTCACAATGATTACCAATAATGGCAATGCATCGACCGCCATCATCGATTACGGCATGGGCAATTTGCGCTCCGTACAAAAGGCATTCGAAAAGGTCGGCCATCCGGCCGTCGTCACCAACGACCCGGCGGTCGTGGCCAAGGCCGCCAAAATTGTCCTGCCGGGCGTTGGCGCCTTCGAAGATTGCATGACCGAATTGCGCAGCCGAAACCTCGTTCGGCCCGTGCTACAGGCGATTGACGCTGGCAAGCCGTTCTTGGGAATATGCCTCGGCCTGCAAATGCTCTTTGACGTCAGCTACGAGAACGGCCGCCACGAGGGCTTGGGAGTGCTCCGCGGCGAGGTCGTCCGCTTCAATCTCCCGCCAGGCTATTCGATCCCTCACATGGGCTGGAATCAGGTCGATTTTGCTCGCCGTCCACCCATTCTAGACGGGATCGATCCGGGCACGTACGTGTACTTCGTCCACTCCTATTACGTCGTCCCGGAAGATGCCAACGTCGTTGCCACGACTACCGACTATGGCGAGCCTTTCTGCTCGATGATCTGGCGCGAGAATGTCTTTGCAACCCAGTTCCACCCGGAGAAAAGCCAAGCGGAAGGGCTGAAGATCCTGCGAAACTTTGCCACGCTCGGGGAATGAACTAGCCGCAAGCGGCAGGACTATTCGTCGTCCTTCACGCTGCCTTGCGTTTCGCCCTTGGCGCGGTACCGCAGGTAGGCGTCGAGAAACCCCTGGATGTTCCCGTTGAGCACGGCATTGAAATTGCCCATGTAATAGCCCGTGCGCGAGTCCTTCACGCGTTGATCGGGATGGAGGAAATAGCTGCGGATCTGCGAGCCGAAACCGACCTTGGGCATCGAAGTGTACTTGGCCGCTTGCTCCGCCTCACGTTTTTCCTCCTCGATCCGCGCCAGCCGGGCGCGCAGCATCTTCATGGCCGTCGACCGATTCTTGTGCTGGCTGCGCTCGGCCTGGCAGCAAATCAAGATACCCGTGGGAATGTGCCGCAACTGAATGGCGCTGGACGTCTTGTTGACGTGCTGGCCGCCCGGCCCGCTGGAGCGAATGGCTTTCTCCTCCAGGTCCTCGTCGCGAATCACGATTTCGATCTCGTCGGAAACTTCCGGCGAAACATCCACGGCCGCAAAGCTCGTCTGCCGCTTGCCTTCGGCGTTGAAAGGGCTGATCCGCACCAGCCGGTGAATGCCTGCCTCGCCTTTCAGATAACCGTAGGCCATGGCCCCGCGAACGGCGACCGTGGCGCTGTTGATGCCGGCTTCCTCGTTGTCCTGGCGGTCGAGAATCTCGGTATCGTAGTCGTGGTCTCGTGCCCAGGCCAGATACATCCGCAGGAGCATCTCCGCCCAATCGTGGGCGTCTGTGCCGCCGTCGCGGGCATTGATCGTCAGCAGGGCTGAGATTGGATCCAAAGGGCCGCTCAACAGCGACTTGGTTTCCAGGTCATCAAGGGCCTTTTCCAGCCGCGCGATCTCCGCAGGGACTTCGCCAGCCATACCCTCGTCTTCGCCGGCCATCTCGATCATCACGGCCAGATCGTCCGCAGCGCGAATGAGGTCTTCCAACGGCTTGACAATGGACTTCAGCCCCTTGAGCCGGCCGACCACCTCCTGGGCCTTTTCACGGTTGCGCTCGCTCCAGAAATCGCTCTGGCCCATCTGGCCATCGATCGCGGCGATCTGCGACTTCTTCCCTTCGAAGTCAAAGAGAGTCCCTGAGTTGGAGGATCCGCTTCTGGATATTTTCGGCCCGATCGATATATTCGCGTTCCATTGTTGATTCCCGGGTAAGATGCCACTGGAAACGAGGAATTGTAGCAGCCGCGGGCATTATAGAAAAGGTGGGTTCAGGGATGTTCGTTGCGGCAAGCTTGCTCATTTTCCCCCAACCTGCAAGAATGAACGTATGTCACGCGTAGTTCTCGCCATGTCGGGTGGGGTCGATAGTAGCGTAGCCGCCTGGCTGCTCCGCGAGGCTGGTCACGAAGTGATTGGCCTGTTCATGCGCCATGGTCGCGAGGAAACGACGGCCTGTTCGACTTCGCCCCCCGCTTCCCCGCGAAAACAGGGCTGCTGCAGCGCTAGCGACGCGGCCGATGCCCGCCGTGTTGCTCAGCGACTGGGGATCCCCTTCTATGCAATCAACTTCGAGCAGGAATTCGGCCGCATCATCGCTTACTTTGTCTCGGAGTACACGTCCGGGCGGACGCCAAATCCATGCGTTGTGTGCAATACGTGGCTCAAATTCGGCAAGCTGATCGATTACGCCGATAGTGTCGGCGCCCCGTGTATTGCCACCGGCCATTATGCCCGGCTGGTCTCATTGCCCGAGGGTCGCACCACCCTGCGTAAGGGACTCGATGGGGAGAAAGACCAGTCCTATGTACTATGGGGAATCCGGCCCGAGATCCTGGCCCGGTTGCAATTTCCCGTAGGCGATTTCCGGAAAGAGGAAATTCGGCAGATTGCCGAACGCCTCGGTTTTCACCATGTGGCCGAAAAACCCGACAGTCAGGAGATTTGCTTCGTGCCCGATCAGGACCATGCCCGCTTTGTTCGCCAGAATCGCCCAGCGCAAGACACTTCCGGCGCGATAATTACCACGGATGGCCAAATTGTTGGCAGGCACGGGGGGGTGGAAAAATTCACGATTGGACAACGGAGAGGATTGGGGGTCGCATTTGGCGAGCCGCGCTATGTCGTGAAGATCGACCCGCAGAGCCGCGAGGTAGTTGTTGGTACGCGGGACGAACTTGTCCGGCACGAACTTACTGCCCAAGGGGCCAATTGGTTCTTCCCGCCCGAGCGCCGTTTTGAGTGCCAAGTGAAGATTCGCTATCGCAGCACGGCAGTGGCGGCCATGGTGGAGGTGTTACCAGGTGATCGATTCCGCGTGGAATTCCTTGAGCCCTGCTTTGGCGTCGCGCCCGGACAAGCCGTGGTTTGTTATCGGGATGACGAACTTTTGGGCGGCGGCTGGATCGACTGAACTTGCCGGTTTCAGTCCGAAGTATAACGATTTGCCTGAGAAACCACCCTTTCCGGGTGACGACACATGATTATATGGATGTAATATGGAGAAATCGTGACGTTTTTTTCTACAATACCGTTGACGAAACGGACAAATCGATTATGCTGAATCTAAGGGAATGGTCGCCAAGGGTGACTCTTACAGGAAGTTTGGGCAAGACTACGGAGGCAGCGTTAGGGCGCTTCTCTGGAGACATAACTGACTTGGGCGGTATGCACGACGCATCCCCCAGTTTGAGCGTTTTCAGCGTAAGAAGTTTCCGCCGAGCATAACATGAACACGCTCAAGGTCACGGCTACCGGTGTACCCATAATAGTGGGTGGTTCTAAAGCAATTCGCGATGTGCTGCAACTTGTTGACCAGGTGGCTGCCACGGACTGCTGTGTTTTGATCGAGGGTGAAAGTGGTACGGGAAAGGAATTGATTGCGCGCCGGCTGTATGCCAAGAGCCAGCGCGCCGACCGGCCTTTTATTCCGGTCAATTGCGCGGGTGTGAGCGAGAGCCTTTTCGAAAGCCAGTTCTTCGGCCACGTCCGCGGCGCGTTTACGGGTGCCGAGCAAACCATGCTGGGCGTGTTCCGGACGGCCGAAGGAGGAACGGTCTTTCTCGACGAGATTTGCGAGTTCCCCCTGTGCTTGCAGCCTAAACTCCTTCGCGTGTTGCAGGAGCACGAGGTCATGCCCGTGGGCAAGCCCGTGCCGGTGAAAGTCGATACGCGATTTCTGGCCGGTTCGAACCAAAATCTGGCGGAGATGGTCCGCTTGGGAACCTTCCGGCGAGACCTCTACCACCGCCTGAACATCGTGCGGATTCAACTCCCCGCGTTGCGCGAGCGGCCCGAGGACATTTCTCCATTGCTGGACCATTTCCTGGCGGTGGCCGCCGATCGATACCATCGCCCCCGGGTGGAGTTGTCACCACAAGTGCGCGCGGTTCTGGCAACGTATGCTTGGCCGGGAAACATCCGCGAACTGTCTGCCTGGGTGGAGCGGCTTTACGTTACCGGCCTGTCGCCGGAAATGCTCCTGGACATGTTGCTGGGCGAGTCCGGCCAGACCGGCATGTTCGACGCGGCGGGCCATCTGACGTTGAAGCAGGCGGAACGCCAGGCCATCGTTCATGCCATGGAGCACGCCAATTTCAATCAGCGCAAGGCAGCCCGCATGCTGCAAGTTCATCGGGCAACTCTAGCCCGCAAACTCAGGTCGCACAAGCTCGGTTAGGACCGGACGACAAATAACTTCCGTGTTTCTGCGAGCGTGGCATGCCTTAAGTCTTCTAGGCTAGGCATGTTGGTGGCGAACATGCCTAGCCTAGAAGGCTTAAGGCCTGCCACACAAATCCGGAAGTTATTCGCCGGTCGCCCCTTAGCCCTCGGCAAGCCTCTCCTCTGATCCGTCCCACCATGCCAGGGTAATATCGCCACGGCTCTCGGCCTTGGTTTCGGTCGCAAGTTGCGACCTGGCTGGTGGCGCGCTTTGCGACTCTTCTCCCTCGTTCCCGCCGGCGTATTCTCCGGCCCTTGGAACACAACGATCGATTGGCGTTGAGTTTGCGCCGCGACTTGTCCTCGCCGCAAGTATTGGCATCGCCCTTGCATAACAGAGTGCCATCCTTCGGAGCCGATGCTCGAGGGACGAGAAAGGGCTTTTTGTCACGGAAAAGGATGTCCAGCATGACCATAATCGAGGCCGTCGTGCATAGTATCGCCGTATGTTATCCAACCGAGTCCTTGTCGCGGCAGGTGGCCCTTTGGGCCCGCAGTCGCGAGGACTGTGGGATTGAACCCGTGTTTGGCCGGTCGGCCCTGGAGATTCGCCGTTCCTTGCGCGGCGCCGATATGGTGTTGGTCGATGCCAGTGATGATCACGCCCAGGCCATTGAACTGTTCGCGCAGTCGGTGGCCGGGCTCGGTCCGCGCCGAGTGGCCGTCTATACGGAGAGAATGCACGAGGGACTGGAGTTGTTTGTACGGACGCAAGGGGCCTGGCTCCTGTTGGGCCCGCTGAACAACAGGCAATGGGAGGAATTTTTCTCCTCGATGCTGCCGCCGGCACAGGCGGAGCCGATGTATCGTCCAAGTCCGCGGCGGAGAGCCGCGTAGTTGGAGCTTGTTTCCAGGAGCCTGACGGCTTGCCGGAAATGCAGATTACGAACCACGGTTGAACCAAGTTCTCAATGACGACGGAGATCTCTGAGTACACGCTTCTCCGCCGGTCCGCGCCGGCGCGAAGCAGGAGAGTGCAATTGATGTTGAAGACGATTCTCAAGGTACTTCCGGACCTGCCCGATGGCGACCTCTATACCTTGTGCGCAGTGGTAGACGAGGAATTGCTGCGGCGCGAGGATCTTGACGCCGCCGACGCCGCCGACCCGGATGACGACGACGACGAGTCGGCGCGACACCGAATTGTGAAGCGCGGGCAGAGCTATCGTCGCCGTCTCGGATCCGCGGCTCCCCCGGTGCGGATTATCGGCCTTAGCCCATCCAAGCGGCGCGCTGCGTGACCATACGCTTGGCAAACACTGAACGATCCCTTAATAGAAATGAGCGAGAAACCTATGAAAGACCACGAACCTTCCCAGACCCACGACGAGCCGGTTATTATCTCTCTGGAGGCCTATCGTCAGGCCCACGCGTTACCCGACGATACGCCGCCCGAACCGACCGACGACAAGGACCCTAAGGTCAACGATGCCTATTGGGCCGGCCGCAGCCTTGCCATGCGGCGGTCCGCCCGCTGGGCGGCCTGAAAGTGCCCGCTTTGTCTTGATCCAAACTCCACGAAGAATCGAGGTTAATGTGACACATCACCTTTGGAAAGGCGTCCTTCTCGGATTGGCGATTTCGGCGCTGTCCCTCGCCAGTTACGGCTCTGGCCGGGAAAGCAGTGGCTTAGCCGACGGTCTATATGCCGCTCCGGACACAGACCCGGGCGCCAGTGGCGACCCGGCCAAGGGAAGATCCTTGCGCACGGCGGCGGATTCCGCCGGGCGGCTGAACTATGCGGCCGCCAAGGGCGCTCCGGCCTCTTGGAAGCCAAGCCGTGCGGAACAGATGTGGCTGACGGTCTTGGCCGGCGCTGGAATCCTTGTTTCGCTGGCCGCCGTCGCTTACGTCTGGCGGGCCCGGGTCCAACTTTCCAAGGCCGGGGGCGCAGTCATCCTGGCCGTGAAGCGGGAAGCGGACACTGATTCCGGCGGCGCCGAAGCGCAAGCTAGCACCGCCCAACGTCGTGCGGCATAATGGTTGTTCCGGGAACTCCCCTCGAAACAAGCGATATATCCAGGCAAGGCATCTTGGAATGCAGGCAATGAACATCATCAAGCGTGTACTTGAACTTTCCGATAGAGATCTGCACAAGTTGCAAGACGCACTCGTGAGGGAAATCAAGCGCCGGAAAAGGCTTTCCCGCGCTGCGCTGCCCGCGGACAACAGTGCGGTCATTGTCGCGTACAAATTCGGCAAGAGCTGCCAACCCACCGTCACAGCGTCGGAAGCGGCGCTGTCCGTTCCCCAGCGCCGGGCCGCTTAGGACCGGCGAAGCAATAAGTGTCGTGTTGAAGGGGTGACTTTAGTCGCCCTCTTCGACAATAGGGCGGACTATAGTCCATCCTACGAGTATGGGCGATCTCCATCGCGGGCCTTTTTCCCTAATTTGCCCAACCTTCCTTAGTGCGGAACTGACCTTGCTCTCGACGGGGAATTCATGGTATTGTCCGCGAACCATGTTTCCCTCAAGCAACCGTTCGCCGCGTACGCTTCTCTGCCTGGCCGCCGGGGTGCTCTTGGTCCCCGGCTGGGGCTGTGGTGGGAATCCCTTCGGCATACGTGGCCAAGAAGGGCCGCTCTTGGAGCAGGTCAACGCCACGGAACTCCGCTCCGGTTGTTACTGTGAAATCGACATGGTCAAGCCACCCCTGGTGTCGGAAGATTCCTTCGATTGTTTCAAAGGGACTGTCAAGGAGGTGAACCAGGACGAGATCGTCTTGACCGGCGTGCTGGAGGAGAGCTACCTTGACTATGGCACAAGTTCGCACCGTCGACAGCCGACGCAGCAAAAACGCGATCTGGTGCGCGTGCCGCGGACGGGAATCGACGCGATTTGGGCCTTGCCGCTGACCAAGGACGAGCCGGCCACCGCTCGTACGTCGAATCTGTCCACCCCGAGATTGCCTTCCAACGGCGCGCCGCCGACGCCTCCTCCGCAGGCCCCGCCGTGGACGCCTGGAGGGGAACCAGCAGGCCCGCCTGTCGCCAACCGTTCTTCCATCCCGCTGCCGGACACTCCCGCGCATTTCGATGCGCCCTAGCCCATCTTCGGATGGCCTATAGGGCAATTTCACCGGCCCAGATCGGCAAGCAGATTTTTGAGACAACAAGAGAGAATCTTACTGTAGTCCGGGGCGACGGCCCGGAAGACGAAAACTGCATTGGACGGCGCTGCATTTTGCCTGGCCCGGCCGAGGACGGGAAAGCCTTGGAGGTCCAACCGCATGGAGACAAACTCGTGGGTGCGAATGAGCTTGTCTTGCAGCCCGGCGCGGCGCGCGGCAGAATCGGTCAGCGCGACGAAATCCTCGGGTCCCCGCCGGTAAATCTGCCGGCCGGCCGCATGGAACAGCGGCGCCGTACACCACATCGGCCGCTTCCCGCCCGGCAGGGCATGTTTGCCGGACTGAAGAAACGCCAAGGGCTCTTCCTTGCAGCGAGTGAGCGCGTAGACGAAATAATTCTGTACCGGTTGCGCACAAGCCAGGAGCACGCTGGACTGGTCGGCCTCGTAGTGCGTCGCATACCCGTCGCGGCCAAAGCAAGGGCACCAGTAGATCGGCAATCCCGATTCCAGTAGCCGCAGATAGGCCAAGGGATCGAGCTTGACGTTCCACTCGTCTTGCCGGCCGTCGGGACCATTGCCCGCCTCGACATAAACGGCCCGGACTTTGGCTCGCAGCAGTTCCGGCTCGCGATTGAAAGCCGCAGCCGCATCGCGGCAACTGCCGGCCAAGTGCAGGATGACCTTCTCCGGCGATTGGCGCAGCGCCAACAGGATCAGCTTGACCCCGCCTTGGAACTGCTCACCTTGGTCCAGGGCCTTGTCGTCGCGACTGCGGAGCAGATTGGTAAGGCCGATGGCCACCGGCGTTTTCCTGCCCGTGAGACGGAACATCTGTTGGACGGGAACCTGCCCCGGGCGTTTCAGTTGTCCTTGCGGCTCGACGCCTTGGTCCAAAACGATCCCGCGGAGGTCGAACTCCGGCATGGCAAACACCGTGGCCAGGTCGTAGTGATCATCCGGATCGTCGTAAGGATGGAGCAGGTCCGTGGAGTGGAGAATGGGGATTTTCGGCTCGGCAGCGAGTACCGGGCTGGCCAGGGTTATGAAAACAAGCTGGAGGATAAATGGTAGTTTTCGCATGATGGGGGTCTCAATTCTTGTGCAGGCGGTACACGGACAAAGTGCGAGTAAATGCGGGCATGGTTCAGTTCTGCCGCTGCCGGGGTAACATTTGTAGGGAACGGCCTCCGTGCCGTTCCAATCGGGCGGAACGGCACGGAGGCCGTTCCCTACAGTTGTTACCCTTGCGGCCTCGGAATTGAACCACGCTGATTTTTTTGCCTATTACCTTTTTCAGAATCGTATATACAATAGTCCTTTTGCGCAAGGTTTACCATCGCGGGTTGCCGGCACGATCTGCTGGCCATTTCCCGCATAGATCCGCATTTGAGGTGAGTTCTCCATGAAGAAGCAAACGGCCCGACTCTTGGCTTGGCTGTGCTTGATCGGCTTTGGGTTTTTGGCAGGGTGCCGCGATAAAGACGCGGCGCCGCCACCGTCGACGAGCGCACCGCCGATCCCGGTCGCCCAGCCGGTTCGTCGCGAGATTACGGACTATGTCGATTTCACCGGCCGGACCGATGCGGTCGAGTCGGTGAGCATCCGCGCCCGCGTGACCGGTTATCTGGTCCGCCTGAAAGATCCGTTCCCGGAAGGCCGGGAAGTCAAGGCGGGGGACCTGCTTTTCCAGGTCGATCCCCGGCCTTACCAAGCGCAATACGACCAGGCCGTTAGCCAGGTTGCCGTCAACGAGGCTTCGCTCAAACTGGCGCAGGCCACGCTGGCGCGGGACGAGGCCGCCTCCAAATTGGTTGCCGGCGCGGTCAGCGCGTTGCAACTCGACCAGGACAGGGCCGCGGTGGCCGAGGCCGATGCGCAGCTCAAAGCGGCCAAGGCCAACACGGAGGCCTACAAGCTCAACCTCGACTTTACCAAGGTCACCTCGCCCATCGCCGGCATGGCCAGCCGCTACTACTACACCCCCGGCAACCTCGTCAGCCAGGATTCCACCCTGCTGACCACCGTCGTCTCCTTGGATCCGATTTATGTCTACTTCGACATGGACGAAACGACCTTGGTGAAGGTCCGCAAGGGCATCAGCTCCGGCCAGATCAAGCGCTACAAGGACCGTAGCGAGATCCCCGTCTACATGGGCCTGCAGGGCGAGGACGGCTTCCCCCACCAGGGAACATTCGACTTCATCAACAATGTCGTCAACCCCTCCACGGGCAGCGTTTCGGTGCGGGCCAGGTTCACCAACCCCAAGCCGGAGACCGGCAGCCGCCTGCTGATGCCTGGCATGTTCGTCCGCATCCGTTTGCCGATCGGCCAGCCCCACGAGGCCTTGCTAGTGATTGACAAAGCCCTAGGCTCGGACCAGGGGTTGAAGTACGTCTACGTGTTGGACGCCGAGGACAAAGCCCAGTACCGCCGCGTGGAGACGGGACCGCTGCAAGCGGACGGCCTGCGAGTGATCGAGGAGTATCACCGCGTCCAGAACGGACCCGTGCAGCAGGACGGTTCGCGCGTGGTCGAAACGGGGCTCAAGCCGGACGAGTGGGTCGTGGTCGGCGCGCTGCAGCAGGTGCGGCCGCGGATGAAGATCGAGCCGGACCGCGTGACCATGCCGTCGTACGCCAGCAGCGTGCCGTTGGCCGGCGGGGCGGTAGGGCCACCGGCCTCGACCGCGTCGTCACCGCCGGTTGCCGCAGGGAAACCAGCGACAGCAAAACCAGCAGCAGGGAAATCAGCGACGGGGAGACCGACGATTGTGGCGGCAGCCCCGGGGCGGAAGGCGCCCGCCGCCGACGCGCCCCGCTTCGGTACCCAGACCTCGGCACCGCCCTTGACGCCACAGCAGAAGCCGCCGCAGATCCCGCAGCAGCAGCCCTCCGGCACGACCAATCCTTGAGGCCCTGCCGCACATGATCTCCCGTTTTTTCATCGACCGTCCGATCTTCGCCACGGTGTTGTCGGTGGTCATCACACTGATCGGCGGCATTGCCTATTTTCAACTGCCGGTGGCCCAGTATCCGCGGATCACGCCGCCGGGCGTGTCGATCTCCATCAGCTATCCCGGGGCCAGTGCCCAAGTGGTGGCCGACACGGTCGGGGCGCCGATCGAGCAACAGGTGAACGGCGTGCCGGGCATGCTGTACATGTCGTCGCAGTCGGGCAACGACGGCTCCTACACGCTCACCGTGACCTTCGACATCGGCACCGACGTGAACTCCGCGCTGGTGATGGTGCAAAACCGCGTGGCCCTGGCCTTGCCCCAGTTGCCCAACGCCGTGCAGAACCAGGGGATCACGATCCGCAAGCGGACGCCGGACATGTTGATGATCGTGAACTTCTACTCGCCCACGGACAAGTACGATGACATCTACCTGAGCAACTTCGCCTTGATCCACGTCAAGGACGAGTTGCTCCGCGTCGACGGCGTTTCCGACATCACCGTCCAGGGCGAGCGCGACTACAGCGTCCGCGCGTGGCTGGACCCGCAGAAACTAGCCGCTCACAGCATCACCGCCGTGGACGTGGCCAACGCCATTCGCAGCCAGAACGTCGACGCGCCCGCGGGGCGCATCGGCCAGCCGCCCATCGGCAAGGACCAGTCCTTCCAATGGACGCTGGACACGCTCGGCCGGCTCAGCGAGCCGGAGCAGTTCGGCAACATCATTATCAAGGTCAGTGGGCGGCCGCCCGTTATCTCGCCGCTGGGCATACCGGCAGCGGCTAGCAGCAGTTCGTCGGCCGCCACTTCCAGCAGCAGTTCTTCCAGCGGCGGCATTTCGTCGGGCAGTAGTTTGTCTTCCACCACCTTGTTCGGCGTCAAATCTCCCACCGCCGGAACATCGACCACCAGCGGCACGGCCTCCAGCAGCACATCGACCAATAGCGGAACCGCTGCCAGCGGCACGACGGGCGGAGGCACGACCACCGGCGGCGGTGGCACAACGGGCGGCGGCGGCAATACCGGCGGCGGCGGAACCACCGGTGGCGGCGGCAACCCGAGCGGCGGCGGGACCACCGCCAGCAGCATTGCCAGCGGCAACAATCTGGGCGGCGGGCTGTCGACCAGCGACGTCACGACCGTCGACAACACGGCCGGCGGCACGGTGGGATCGACCTCCCTCAGCGGCGGTGTGCTGGGCGGTGGGCCGCCCTCACCGGCCTCCGGCTTTGTGCGCCTCCGCGACGTGGCCCGCGTGGAAATCGGCGCCCAGAACTATAACCAGTCGGCCCTCTTCGACGGCCACCCCACAGTCGGTCTCGGTATCTTTCAACTCCCCGGTACCAACGCCCTGGACGTGGCCGACAGCGTGCGGGCCAAGATGAAGGAGTTGAAGCGGGACTTCCCCGACGGCGTGGAATACGCGATCGCTTACGACACCACGCCCTACATCCGCGATTCGATCTCCGACGTGCTCACGACCCTCTTCGAGGCCGTGGTCGTGGTCGGCGTGGTGGTGCTGTTCTTCCTGCGCGACTGGCGGGCGATGGTCCTGCCCATGATCGACGTGCCGGTCTCCCTGATTGGCACCTTCGCGGTCATGGCCGCCTTCGGTTTCAGTCTCAACAACATTTCGCTCTTCGGCCTGGTGCTGACCATCGGCATCGTCGTCGACGATGCCATCGTCGTGCTGGAGAACATCGAGCGGCAGATGGCCAAGGGGCTGGATCCGCGCACGGCCACCATCAAGGCCATGGAGGAAGTGACCGGCCCGATCATCGCCGTGGGCCTGGTGCTCTGCGCGGTGTTCGTGCCCTGCGCCTTCATCCCGGGCATCACCGGGCAGTTCTTCCGCCAGTTCGCGGTGACGATCACGGTCTCGACGGTGATTTCGGCGATCAACGCCATCACCATGACGCCCTCCCGCGCGGTACTGATCTTCAAGGCCGACGCGGCCCGCGGCGGCCACGAGCGCAAGCCGGAGGCCCTGCCTTGGTGGTTCTTTGGCGTCGTCGGCGGGTTATTGGCCGTCTGGCAAGGGCCGCGGCTCGTGCCGGCCATGCACTGGTCGGTGTACTTTGCCGCAGGCGCGCTGATCGGCGGCGTGGTGGGACGGATCGTGATCCGGCCCGTCAACGCCGTGCTGGGCTGGATCTTCGGCGAGTTCAACTGGGCCTTCGACGCGCTCACCACGGCCTACGGCTGGTCGGTGGGCAAGCTGCTTCGCGTCAACATCGCCGTGCTCCTGGCCTATGCCGGCCTGCTGATCCTCACTTTCTACGTCTTCGGCAAGGCGCCGACCGGCTTCATCCCGCAGCAGGACCAGGGCCGCCTGATCGTGAACATCCAGTTGCCCGACTCGGCCTCCCTGGAGCGGACCAAGGCGGCCGCGGCGAAAATCGCGCAAATCGCCCTGGATACGCCGGGCGTGGGCCACGACGTGGCCATCGCCGGCATGTCGTTCCTGATGCAGGCCAACAGCCCCAACTTCGCCTCGATGTTCATCGTGCTCAAGCCGTTTGGCGAGCGTCAGGCCCCCGGATTGAGTGACACGGCCATCATGGCCAAGCTCCGCAAGGAATGGCGGCGGCAGGTCCCCGACGCCCTGGTCACAGTCTTCGGGGCCGCGCCGGTGCCGGGGCTGGGTGTCGCCGGCGGCTACAAGTTCATGGTCGAAGACCGCGGCGGGCTGGGCGTGGGCGACCTGCAACGCCAGACCGACGCGCTGGTCCACAATCTGCCTAAGGAAAAACCGGCCGTCGCCACGGCCACCACGCTCTTCCGGGCCAACACGCCGGAACTCTTCCTGGACATCGATCGGGCCAAGGTTGCTTCGCTGGGCGTGTCGTTGGACGACGTCAACCAGACGTTGGACATGTTCCTCGGCTCGCTGTACGTCAACAGCTACAACGCCTTTGGCCGCCACTGGCAGGTCACCGTGCAGGCCGACGCGAAGTTCCGCGACCGCGTTGAGGACATCAACCTCTTCGCCGTGCGCAATAACAAGAACCAGATGGTCCGGTTGGGCACCCTGGCCACCGCGCGCGAGGTGGGCGGACCGATCGCCATCACCCGCTACAACCTCTATACCGCCGCAGCGGTCAACGGCAACGTGCAAAACGGCTACAGCACCGGCGATGCTGTCACAAGCATCGACACGCTGGCCGCCGACAATCTGCCGCTTTCCATGAAGGCCGACTGGACAGAACTGATGTTCTTGCAGATCCGGGCGGGCAATCACGGCATGTACGCCTTCGCCCTGGCGGTAATCTGCGTCTTCCTGGCGCTTTCCGCCCTGTACGAGAGCTGGTCGCTGCCGCTGGCGGTGATCCTGGTCGTGCCGCTGTGCCTGTTGTGCTCGGTGGCGGGCGTGCTCTTCACGCACCGCGACGTCAATATTTTCGTGCAGATCGGGCTGGTGGTGCTGGTGGCCCTGGCCTGCAAGAACGCGATCCTCATCGTCGAGTTCGGCAAGCAACTGCGCCAGCAAGGCCGCTCGCGCTACGAGGCCACCTACGAGGCCTCGCGGATGCGCCTGCGGCCGATCCTCATGACCTCCTTCGCCTTCATCTTCGGCGTCTTGCCGCTGGTCGTGGCCACCGGCGCGGGGGCCGAGATGCGCCGCTCGCTGGGCGTCGCCGTGTTCAGCGGCATGCTGGGCGTGACGCTCTTCGGCATCTTCCTCACGCCGGTGTTCTTCTACGTCCTGCAAGGGCTGGGCGAGTCGCAGCTCTTCCTGTCCGCCCGCGTCAAGGCGGTCGTTTCCTACGTCACGGCTGGCGGCGTGGGCGCGGCCAGCGGTTACCTGTTGGCGCAACTGGGCGTCGGCCGTTTGCCCTGGGCGCCGTTGCTCGGCGCCACGGCGGGGATCCTCCTGATCCGCGTCCTCCGTGAGTTCGCCCGACTGGTCGGCCCCAAACGGGCCGGCCCCGGCAACGGCTCCCCGCCGCTACCGCCGCCTATCCCGTCGCCGCGAGCACCCCTTGCCCCTGGAGAAGAGCAGCCGTGATTGCCCGCTTCTTTGTCGATCGTCCCGTTTTCGCCACCGTGATCTCCGTGGTCATCGTGCTGGCGGGCCTGGTGGCCGTTTTCACCCTGCCCGTGGCCCAGTACCCGGAGGTCACGCCGCCCACCGTGCTGGTCACCGCCATCTATCCGGGGGCCAACGCGCAGACCGTGCAAGACACCGTGGCCGCGCCTATCGAAGAGCAAGTCAGCGGCGTGGAAGGCATGATGTACATGTCTTCGCGCTGTACCAACGACGGGGCCTACAACCTGCTGATCACCTTCAAGCTCGGCATGGATTCGGACATGGCCCAGGTGCTGGTGCAGAACCGCGTCTCCCTGGCCCTGCCGGTGGTGCCCGCCCTGGTGCAGAGCGAGGGCATCACCATCAAGAAGCAGTCGCCCAACACGATGATGATCGTGAACCTCGTGTCGTCCGACGGCCGCTACGACAACCTCTTCCTCAGCAACTACGCCACGATCTACGTCAAGGACGAGTTGGGCCGCCTGCCGGGCGTGGCCGGCATCGCCTATCTCGGCCAGCGCGACTACAGCCTCCGCGTCTGGCTCGACCCCGATAAGATGGCCGCCCTGAGCCTCAGCGGCATGGACGTCGTGACCGCCATCAACCAGCAGAACGTGCAGGTTGCTGCCGGGATGATCGGCCAACAACCGGCCCCGCCGGGCACACAGTTCCAACTTACCGTCAACACGCTGGGCCGGCTGATCGAGCCGGAACAGTTCGGCGACATCATCCTCAAGGGCGCTCCGGCCAGCACGAGCACGTCCGGCGCCTCGTCGGGTTCCAGCAGCGATTCCAGCTCGAGCAGTTCCGGTTCGTCCAGTTCCGACAGCAGTAGTTCCGACACGCCGGCCGCGCCCTCCACCGGCCTGGTCCGCCTCCGCGACGTGGCCCGCGTGGAACGCGGGGCGCAGCAGTACGACCAGTCTTGCACGCTGGACACGCGGCCTTCCGTAGCCCTTTCCATCTACCAACTGCCCGGCTCCAACGCCCTGGACACGGCCAAGGGCGTCTACGCCAAGATGCGGGACCTCAAGAGCCGCTTCCCGGACGGCCTGGAATACAAGATCGTCTACGACACGACGCCTTTCATTAACGAGTCGGTCAATGAGGTCTTTTACACGCTCCGCGACGCTGTGATCCTAGTGGCCTTCGTCGTGCTGCTCTTCCTGCAGGACTGGCGGGCGATGATCCTGCCCATGATCGACGTGCCGGTCTCCCTGATTGGCACCTTCGCCATCATGGCCCTGCTGGGCTTCTCTTTGAACAACCTCACGCTCTTTGGATTGGTGCTGGCCATCGGCATCGTGGTGGACGACGCCATTGTGGTGCTGGAGAACATCGAGCGGCTGATCGCCACGGGGCTGGACGCCCGCACGGCCACGATCAAGGCCATGGAAGAGATCACCGGCCCGGTGGTTGCGATCACTCTGGTCCTCAGCGCGGTGTTCATTCCCTGCTGTTTCCTGGGCGGCATCAGCGGCCAGTTCTTCCGCCAGTTCGCTGTCACGATCGCCGTCTCGACGGTCATCTCGGCGATCAACGCCTTGACCATGACGCCCTCCCGCGCGGTACTGATCTTCAAGGCCGACGAGGCCAAAGGACACGGGCACAAGCCCGAGGCGCTCCCCTGGTGGTTCTTCGGCATCTTGGGCGGGGTGCTCAGCTACTGGCTGGCCTACAAGTACCTGGCCGGCCATTTCGGCTTGCCCCCGGCGGTCGCAGAAAAGGGCGCGGCCGAGATCCCCTCCTGGTTGGCGTGGAGCCTCAGCGCGGCCTATTTCACGCCCGGCGCGCTGCTGGGCGGCCTCGTCGGCTGGTTGATCATTCGGCCCGTGAACGCCGTGCTGGGCTGGTTCTTCCGCGGCTTCAATCGCGGTTTCGACCGCGCCACCCTGGTCTACGGCGCGGCCGTCGGCAAGGTGCTGCGGCTGAGCGTCGTCGTGCTGATCGTCTACGCCGGCCTGCTGGGCATGACCTACTGGCAGTTCTATCGCACGCCCACGGGGTTCATTCCCCAGCAGGACAAGGGCTACTTGATCCTCAACGTGCAACTCCCCGATTCCGCCTCGCTGCAGCGCACGGAAAGCGTCATGGCGCAGATCGAGGACCTGGCCCGCAAGACACCCGGCGTGGCGCACACAGTGGGCATCTCCGGCCAGTCGCTGATCCTTAACGCCAACGCGCCCAACCTGGGCTCACTGTACATCCTCTTACAGGATTTCGACAGGCGGCGGGGCGCCGGGATGGACGCCGACTCGATCGCCACCGCGCTCGAGGACGCCTGCCAGCGCGACGTGCGCGAGGCCGTGGTGAAGGCCTTCGGCGCGCCGCCTATCGACGGCCTGGGCACGACCGGCGGCTTCGACCTCGTGGTCGAGGACCGCGGCAACCTGGGCCTGCCGGACTTGGAACACTACAGCAGCCAGATCGTCGCGCAGGGCGACCAGACGCCCGGCTTGCACGACATCTTCAACAGCTCCGCGGCCAACACGCCCTGGATCTATCTGGACATCGACCGCGACAAGTGCATGGCCCTGGGCGTGGCGGTCAGCGACGTCTTCAACACCTTGCAGGTCTACCTGGGCTCGTACTACGTCAACAACTTCAACGCCTTCGGCCGCACCTGGCAGGTGAACATCCAGGCCGGTCCGCAGTTCCGCAGCGACGTTTCCAACGTCCAGGACCTGCAGGTCCGCAACAACCAGGGGCAGATGGTGCGGCTCCGCACGCTTTTGGACGTGCGGAACAAGAGCGGGCCGGTGGTGGTCATGCGCTACAACCTGTACTCTGCCGCCGCCATCACCTTCAACCCCGCGCGGGGCACCGGTTCCGCCCAAGCGGTGGACCGCATGGAACAGGTGGCCGAGGGCCAGATGCCGATGTCCATGCGCTCCGAGCTGACGGGGCTGGCCTTCCTGCAGCGGCAGGCGGGTAACACGGCCATGTGGTTCTTCGCCCTGAGCGTGGCCTTCGTCTTCCTGGTTCTGGCCGCCCAGTACGAAAGCTGGAAGCTGCCGCTGGCGGTGATCCTGGTCGTGCCCATGTGTCTGCTGTGCTCGGTCGTGGGCGTGCTGCTGGCGGGGATCGAGGTCACGATCTTCACGCAGATCGGTTTCGTGGTGCTGGTCGGCCTGGCCAGCAAGAACGCCATCCTTATCGTCGAGTTCGCCAAGCAGCAGCAGGAAGCCGGCGTGCCGCGGATGGAGGCCACGCTGCGGGCGGTGAAGCTCCGCTTGCGGCCGATCTTGATGACCTCGATCGCGTTTATTCTAGGCGTGGTGCCGCTGGTGATCGCCACGGGGGCCGGGGCCGAAATGCGTCGTTCGCTGGGCGTGGCCGTGTTCGCCGGCATGTTGGGGGTGACGCTGTTCGGCATCTTCCTCACGCCCGTGTTCTACTACGTCATCCAGCGTTTCGCCGCCACGGCGCCCGACAAGGGGCCGGGCGAAGAATAGCGGGAGACAGATTTGGTTCCATTCGCGATTGGGCATTCTTGGGCGCGGTAACGACCGGTGATTCGTGCGCCGGCACTCAAGACCGCACGAGTCAGAAAAAAGTGCTTCCAACGGCGTTTCCCATTCCTCGGCCGCCCTGACCAACCCGCCGTTTCGGGTCAGGCAGCGGTGTGACCATTTCGAAAAAAGGGTCTTTTGGCGTTTCCGGGGCGGTTTTGTACGTCCATGGATGTATTCGGCTTTCACTAAAGATATTGCTCGTACAGCGGAAACTGCGGGAAAACTATCGCTTGACACTCTAACGATAGTCTTGCCACAACCAAAATACCTAGACAATACCTAGCCACTTTGGCCCATTTCCTAGCCACTTTTGCTGCCAACCTAGCCACTTCCTAGCCACTTTTTGGTAACATGGTCATAAGTACAGTATATAGGGGTCGGGCACACGCCATTTTCCTTTAGCTATTTAAGTGCAGTGTCAGAAAAATAATTAATTGCTGCCAAGGTTCGCGGGGGCGTTCGCGACCGTTGCGCGGGCGTACGGTGGGTCGAGGCACGAGTCCCACGCGCCACAGTTTCCGCGCAGCCGCCGGCGCGGACGCCGACTCGGGCAGGTCGGCGCCGCGCATTTCTAAATGGCCCCCGGTTCGCTACGCCGGGGGCTGGTTAAATTGTCAAAGAACAAATGCACGCGCAGGGTATTCAGGCGTAGCCTGAATCTTCTTCAGCGCGCTTTATACCCACATAATACGCAAGG